>Ga0307990_1001338_pt1 | contig 20909 bp, 20 predicted proteins | sample EllFjometagen129_FD_203168 | JGI IMG/M metagenome (GOLD analysis project Ga0307990, IMG submission 203168) | Marine microbial communities from Ellis Fjord, Antarctic Ocean - #129 | ecosystem: Environmental > Aquatic > Marine > Unclassified | place: Southern Ocean | collected 2014-10-08
GCGGCGATTAAAGAACATATCGGAAACGACAAGGCTCTTGTAGCGCTGTCCGGGGGCGTTGATTCGGCGGTGGCGGCGGTTCTGGGGCACATGGCGCTGGGCAATAAACTGACCGTCCTTTTCGTGGAAAACGGCCTCATGCGCCAAGGTGAAGCCAAATACGTGAAAGATATTTTCAAAAAAATGGGAATCCACGTGCAGGTACTCAATGCGAAGAAAGAATTCTTCGGCGCGCTGGCGGGCAAAACCGATCCGGAGATCAAACGTCAGGCCATTACAGATACTTTCTACGCCGATGTCTTTGCCAAGTTCGTCCAGAAGAAAAAGATTAAAGCGCTCTTGCAGGGTACGATCCTCACCGACGTAGACGAAACCCTGGCGGGCATCAAGCGCCAGCACAACGTGCTGGAACAACTCGGCATTGATCCGGTCAAGGAATATGGCTACAGCGTCATCGAACCGCTCATCGATCTTCGCAAAGATGGTGTGCGCAACCTGGCCCGCGCATTGAAAATGCCGAAGGAAATATCGAACCGTATCCCCTTCCCCGGCCCGGCGCTGGCGACCCGCGTTATCGGCGAAGTCACGCCTGAGCGCGTGGCGACGGTGCGCAAAGCCACAACGATTGTCGAAGAGGAACTGGCGAGCACAGGCGCCTTCCAGTATTTCGCCGTACTCATGGAAGATAAGGCGACGGGCATGCGCAACAATCAGCGTGACTTTGGCAACATCCTCGTCGTGCGTTGCATTGAGAGCAAAGACGCGCGTAAAGCCAAGCCCACGCAGCTTCCCTGGGCAAAACTCAACCGCCTGGCCAAGCGCCTGACCGAAGAGGTGCCCGGCTGCGTGCGTGTGCTCTATGACATCACGTCCAAGCCCCCCGCAACGGTTGAATTTATTTGATCATCTCTGATGAATATTGCCCTTTCCCGTATAAGCATTTTGCGGGGGAGGGCTTTTGCCGAATGCCGGGCTCAGAATTTCGAATTCAATAAATGCCGCGTCGTCTCATAGAGCGATTCGGATCAAGACCCTATATCGATTGACAGTCCGTAGTGATCCAATAGTCGCGTCTCGATGACATCGTCATCCACGCTTTCCCCTTTTTTGTGTACGCTTCGGCGTGCGCGAACTGCCGAACCGTAAATTATTATCCATACTGCACGGTCAGGCTCGTCGATTCAATTTCGCGCTCGGCGATCAGGTCCATCATGTTGGCCAGTTCCGGCGTCGTGGTAAAAGTCGGCATGGCTCCATCGAGAGCGTAAATCGTGAACACGTAATCGTGCGTCTCGCCAGCCGGAGGGCATGGACCCGCGTAATCCGCGACTCCCATGTAGTTAAGGCTTTCCCACGCGCTTCCCGAGAGCGCGTCGTCTTCAAGGAATCCCGTCATGTCCGGGGAAATGTCGAAAACACCCCAATCAAGTTTGCGAACAAAAGGAATTTCCATGCTTTCATCGTTTCTTCCTAAAATGGATAACCCAACTTTTTTAGCTTCATTCGATCAGGATAATATCACCATTGGGACTGTGTGGAAGAATTTTTCTCGATTCACTTGGTTTTCCTGCGCGTAAGCGTCTCAGTTCCTGTCTTGTTGCCCCCGTGCATGGACCATCGACCGTCGAGCTTGTCGCCTTTGACTGTATAAACGACGATGCCAAACCAACTCTTGGAAGTGTTCGAGTATCCGACGCTCAGCAGGTCGCCGCTTTGGAGGCCGACGCCTAAATAAACCTGCGCGCCGATATTCCAGTTTACGTTATAGGTTGCGCCGTTTTTCGCCACGGACACGGTTCCAGCGTACTCGCCGCCGCCTCCGGGATTTCCCCCTTTGCAGTCGTAGATATCCTCAATGTCCGCTCCCATGGCCAGGGCGGGGAAAAGAGCCACAACGATGATGATAGCTGCTACGTTATTTTTCATCTTGGATCTCCGGAATTTGTTGCGTGTTCTAAAAGCAAAATGCCCGTCGTTATGGGATATGACAACCCCAACGCGCTTTTGGTTGCGCTCAATAAATGCGGTTAGACAAATGTCTTAGAGGTTATTCGTGAAAGACTGAACGTTGTTTTCCAATTGTGCAAAAGCCGCAAGCCCACGCAGAGGCGAAAAATCCGAAATATGGTCCATTACGTGATGTACGGCTCGTGAAACGTCAAATTTTCTTTGGCGTCTTTGGTTTAATCCGCTAGCAGTATTTAACGCATCATGGAGAATGCATTTGGGATCTGGAATGCCTTCAATATCATTCATGCAGGGTAGATTCAGCGGCACGTTTCCATTCGGGTTGTTAGCTGCTCGCCGAATCGCCGGTTCGTCAAATAACATCCATGCCTCAGTCATCCTCACGGGGATTACGCACACATAAGGCGTTGCCGAGGACTCCTGCGCTTCGGATATCTCTCGTACGCGATCCTGAATTGTCTGGCTCTCGGCATCACGGTGAACAAAAAGCACTTCACATGGATATAAATCCAGCGCATCCGCTATTTTCCCCTTAAGCTCGGACGGAGGACAAGGCAAAGCACGCAAATCCGCCCACGTAACTTTTGAATTCGGACAGCCACATTGCGACAATAGCCATTCGAGCAAGCGCTCAAGTACTTTGTCGCTGCTTCCATCTGTAACCAGTGTCCCTCGGATTGTACTCACGAGTTGCTTCCGTTTGTAGATTGAGTGAACAAAAGCAATTGTTTCATTTCAGGTCTCGCGGCGACGCGGGTTGGACGTCTGGGACCAGGAGCGCCCTCATGTCTCTCTTCATCTTCGCGGAGCGCAATTTTTAATGCATTGAGAATCTTGAGAATAGCCCCTTTCGATATCGTATGCGCGCCATTCGTTTTTCCCACACGCCACGTTTTCGCAAGGGGCAGGAACTGTAGCGTTCGAAATGTAGTTTGCCCCTGTGTTATGGGTGCGCTATCGGCCAGGAGCAAGCTGTCTTCAGGGACAAGGCCGACCACCTCCGGGCTATGAGTGTTCACGATTACCTGTCGCAATGGATTGTCAGTATCTACCGGTTCATCGAGATCGACGGCTAAAGCCTGCAACACATCGAGAATTGCGGATATGCGGGTCGGATGAATCCCATTTTCCGGTTCTTCTATGCAAAGCAGGCCGCCCCAGGTCGGATCCTGTTCCAGAACGGCCAAAGCGAGAAATCGGAGAGTGCCGTCCGATAATTCTCTTGCACGGAAGTCGATCCCATCTCTCGACCGGGCCATCAATGTCAGGATTTCACGTTTGTCGTCCGGGTCCACCCAAACATCACTCACGTCGTCAACGAGTTCTAACAGACGATTGGCAAGGCGCGCGCGCGTGGCATTTGCGGCGCTATTCGTTTTATTTCCAAGCAATCGATTCAGCGTTGCCGCCAAGCTTCGCCCGTCCGAGCCAAGCACAGCTTTCGCCTTCATTTCGTCCGGTTTGCGAAGTTGCGTCGGTTCAAGTTGAAGCAGCTTCCAGGATTGCATCTCTCGTCGCGCGATGAGCGCGGTAGGATTCTCCGCAGTATTTATTGTCGAAAGCACGGTGCGGCCCAATCCATCAGCTTTGATCAATTTCCCCCGGCCCTGGTGTCCGCTATCCTCGTGCACTTTGATGAAAGTTCCGGTTTGGTCCTTTTTTGTTGAAATGAAGTGGGTGGTTCGCCTGCCCTCCAAGACAGAATCCCGCCACTTTTTCTGACCCTTCCCCTTCGCAAAAGGCAGAGTAACAGGCAATCTATTCTTTTTTATATAATTCAATTCTTCGTGAGCGATTTCCAGCAAAGGAATTGGGGAATTTTTCTCCGGGCGTGCGCGAATTGTGACGGAATATCGTAAAAAGGTAGTGCTGGCCACGGCCTCCTGGCCCAGATCATCTATCCCTTTCGACGGTACAATCATTTCGGCATCGAAACTCATTTCCTGGGCATTGCCATCATGCCAACGTGAGAACACGCGAAGTGCTTCCGCCCCTCGAGTTTCACCGCGAACGCCGGTGATGGCCTCAAGCAAGGATTTTTCCGCCAACTCGCTAAGGAAAATTATTGCATCGAAGAAGTTGGATTTGCCTACGCCGTTGGGCCCGGCTATGCATGTAAAAGGACCCAGCCGAACATCAACGTCAACGAGATTTTTAAATCCCTTAACTTTCAAACGCGTCAGCATAAACTAACCCTCCAAATCGGCGAGATCGCATTGACCAGTTTATCGTCGGATCACTTTCATAAGTCAATATTGCCGCTCCCTTGGCTATTAAGGTTGCGCGGCAGCTTGCATTGCCTTGCCGCCAAATTCGCGGTTGTTAATGCTCGCGTGCCCGTAGGTGAGACTGCCAGCGGATTGTTTATAATTTCCTGTAAACGAATCGCGCAAAGGCAGGCTGCGCAAAATCGTGAAAACTCTAGCGATTACTCAATTCTTTTCACAAATCCCCGACATCGCCGTACACACGGATTATGCCTTGACACGGGGTCTGAAATGCCCTATATCAAGCGCCCTGTTGTATCAGGGGGTGCAACGGTTTAAGTCTTTTTAAAGACGTAGGATAAACAAATGCTTAAGACATACAGCGCCAAGCCCGGCGAAGTGCAGCAGGACTGGCATCTTATCGACATGGACGGTCAGGTTTTGGGCCGCGCCGCCACGAGGATCGCGAACGTTCTTCGAGGCAAAACCAAGCCTGAATTCACGCCGCACGCCGATTGCGGAGATTTCGTGATCGTCATCAACGCGGCGAAGGTGAAACTGACGGGAAATAAGCTCGACGATAAAATGTATTATCGTCACTCGGGCCACATCGGGCATCTCAAGCAGGAGAACGCTCGCAAGCTCATGGAGCGCAAGCCCGACGAAATTATTCGCCACGCCGTCAAGGGAATGCTTCCAAAGAACGATTTGGGCAAAAAACTGATTAAGAAGCTTAAGATATACGCTGACGCTCAGCATCCACACGACGCGCAGAAACCCAAGACCCTGAAAATCAAATAGGGAGTGATGGCAAATCATGTCCGATGACAATGTGAAAACCGCCGAAGACAAGGCGACAGAACTAAAGACAGAGCCTGTGGTTGAAGAAAAGACCGAGTCTGCGGCTGAGGAAAAACCGGTTGAGCAGGCCAAGCCTGCGGTCGAAGAAAAAACCGATCCTGCGGCTAAGAAAAAACCGGTTAAGAAGGCCAAGCCTGCGGTCGAAGAAAAAACCGATCCTGCGGCTAAGAAAAAACCGGTTGAGAAGGCCGAGCCTGCGGTTGAAGAAAAGAAAGCCAAGCCTGTCGCCAAGGAAAAGAAGGCCAAGGCCTCTGGGAAAAAAGCCAAGGCCGATAAGAAGGAAGACGAAGTGGGTGACGACGAGAGCGCCAAGGTTGCGGACCCTGTCGAAGAGCCAAAGGTTGAAGAGCCGAAACCCATAGATCCTCCAAAGCCACAACTGGCGGCGCCTCCGGCTGGCTCCCAATTTCGAGCGACGGGGCGAAGGAAGAAATCCGTCGCACGCGTTTATTTGACGCCGGGCAACGGTGAAATTACGATCAACAAAAGGCCGATTGAAAATTATTTCTTTCGCGGCATCTGGCGATATATGGCCGTGCAGCCCATGTTACTGACGGGAACGCGCGATCTTTTCAACGTGAATGTCAATGTGCACGGCGGCGGACAGACCGGACAAGCCGGCGCTGTGAAGCATGCCATTTCCAGGGCGCTGCTCGAGTTCAATATCGATCTCCGAGCACCTTTGAAGAGTGCCGGATTCCTCACGCGCGACGCCCGTACTGTCGAGCGCAAAAAGTACGGTCTTGCCGGCGCACGAAAACGCTACCAGTTCTCCAAGCGTTAAGCCAAATAGCAACAATAAAAAGCCGCCTTTTTTAAGGCGGCTTTTTTTATGCTCAATATTCGGCTCGTCGTTAAAAAATGGCCGATGTGTTACGGTGTCCCTCATGAAAACATCAGAGCAAATCTGTCCTCGCTGCCGATCCTGGATCGCGCCTGAAAAAGGCATGTGTATGCAGTGCGGATCCTTGATTGCCTCGAGCGATGAAGGCTTCAAGCTTTGCGGACAGATATGTTTCGACTGCGGGCATGAATCGGATTCCTCTTTTGATACCTGCCCCGAATGCGGCGGTGCGGCGGGAATCGGTTGCGCCGAATGCGGGGCCGTAAATCCTATCGCCGCCGACAATTGCGATCAATGCGGGATGCCAATCAGGTCGGAAAAATCCACCGGCAGAAGCGAAGTTTCCAAGCAGCCATTGTCACCGGGTTTTTCTATTTATCCCATGCGCCCAGGCGGAGCCGGGACCCGTATCACCGCAATCATTGTTGCTTTGACTGCCACCACTTTTTTCTCCATTTTCGCTTTCCTTTACGGTCAGAAAGTCCATACAAATTCATTCCTGATTTTCGGGCTTTGCGTGTTGCCGTTTATGATATTATTTGCCTTTTTATATTTTCGGAAGCCTTCAATCAACGCTTCGGTCACGGGTAGCAAGCGAAGTTATTCGCTGAAAAAAGAAGGGGGCCTGGTGGAAGTATTCAACTCAACGAATCCACACGAGGCCGAATACGTGAAAGAATTGCTGGAAAACAAGGGTTTGATGGTCATGATCCTCAACAGTCATTGGGGAGGATTCTATCCCCTTGCCAATCCGAGAGGCGTGCAGGTGCTTGTGAGAAAAGATCAAATGGAAAAGGCTCTGGAACTGATAAGTGCGTATTCCATTTCTCATGGGAATTGTGATAAGAAGACAGGCGCTGGAAACCAAGAGGGGTTGCTATGAAAAGATTCAAAATTGTCATCGTCATCATTGTCGCAATGACCATGCTTGCGGCTTGTTCCAAAGCCAAGCAAAAAACGAGAAAAGCAGATAAAGAAATTGAAGTTATCAATGAGCGGATCAGCGGATTTTGGAAGAGCCTACAGATCACGCAGGATGAAATCTATAAAATGGCTATCGTGAATGAGGAATCGGAGCCGGACAAAGCTCGGGATTACTTCAACGCCCATGACAACCTCAGGAATATGTTCTTCCACTCCGACGCCAAATCCCTCATCCTCGCCGTTATCCTTGAAAAAGAGCCAACGTCTTTCAGGCCGATGCCATTTGAAATCACGGCCGACCAATTAGACATCACCATCGCTTTGGGTCCCACCGACGAAAAGACGGGTGTTTTGTGCATGAAGAAAAAGGATAAGCAATGGGTTATTTACGACTTTGACGGCATCTGGCAGGAGTTTGAAAAAAAGAAAGCCCCAGATGATCCCAATGGCATGAATTTGGGGGATTGACATCAAATCGACTGCGGTATTAGAGTCCGAGGTGGTTTTTGTGCACCGCGTCATTTGAATGAGCCGGGTCCATTTTGGCTTCCATCAAGGTCGACATACATATTCACTCCAGCTTCTCGCACTGCTCCAGCCTGTCAGTGGATTCCTTGATCGAACAAGCAAGGAAATCATGTGCCAAGGTCGTGGCCTGTACGGATCATGGCGACCTCGGTGCCCTGGACAAACTGACGGATGAACTGCCCGACGCGATCGTTGTTCCCGGCATGGAACTGGAGGCGACGGAGGGCGACTTTCTCGTATTTTCAACCGATTCTCAGCTTATAAATGAATTGACGGACTTTGAGGGTTCGGTCAGCCTCCTGACCCGAGACGAAAATGTTGCGATAGTCTGGGCACATCCCTGCCTTAGCCAGCATGTGGATTTTGCCAAACTCGACGGGCAAAAAACCAAATGCGGTTTGCCTGATGAGCAGGCTCTGGCGGCTGTGCTTCCTCATATCGACGGTATCGAATATTTTAACGGAACAATTCTCGACCTTGCCGCCTTCGGCTTGGTCAAACCAACCTATTTCAAAAATCTTGGATTCTTGGCAAAAAAATACAATCTGGCCTGCACGGGTGGTTCCGACGCGCGCGAAAAGGAGCTGGTCTCGAAGGTTTGGACCGAGTTTCCGGCCTCCATCAAAACGATCGCCGACTTCGTGCACGCCATCAAGGAAGCAAAGGTCAGGCCGGATTACGACCATGAATTTTTTAACACTCAGATCGAATATTGCCGGTGAAAAATAATCCCTTCATCTGCCTGGGATTGACCGGCGGCATCGCCTCGGGCAAGAGCGCCGTCGCCGCCGTTTTCGCCGATCTCGGCTGCGGCGTCGTCGACGCGGACCTGGCGGCGCGCAAGGTCATTGAGCCTGGCACACCGGGTATTGCGCAAATTATCGAGGAGTTCGGCAAGGGCGTCATCGGCGCCGACGGTTCGCCGAATAGAAACGCCCTGCGTCGCATCGCCTTCAATAATCCGGATGCGAGGCAAAAACTCGAAGATATTATCCACCCTCTCGTTTATGAGTATATTCAAAAAGAACTGGAGATATTTCGTCAAAAGCGGGCAATGGTGGGCGTTGTGGAAGCGGCTCTTTTGTTGGAAAATCCTCCGCCCTGGGCGCTGGATGCGATCATTGCGGTTGTCTGCGGCAAGGACTTGCAGCGTCGGCGACTCATTGCACGCAGCGTCTGGAGCGCAGCGGAGATCGACGGCGTTCTCGCCGCACAGATTGATGACGACATGCGGCGGAAAAAATCAGATTTCATCATTGAAAACGCAGGGACGCTTCGCGAGTTGGACTCGAAAGTCCGCGATCTCTTCCAGCGGATTCGGACCAACACCTGAATCCATACCTGATCATTAGCCAGAAGTTTCCCCTAACGGCCAAGTAAAAAAGCTCATTGGGGAAAAGCGTCGTCATTTCAAGGCGATCGCATTTTTATTCGACTTGACTATATTTTGCGCCTCTACATACTTCTGAATGCATTTGGCGACAACAGCTTTTGGAGTCGGGCATGAGGATAGGCAATTTGAAAATTCAGGCAATCTTTGCACTTTTTTTTGCGATGATCCTTTTGACGGGATGCGCTGATGACGACGACGGGGCGGAATCAGGATCAGTCGATGACGACTCAGTTGATGATGACGCTGCGGATGATCCGGGCGAATTCGAATATCCATATTGCGAGATTGATGATGCGCAAATCGATGACTTGATGGGCCGTATGTCAGTGCGTGAAAAGATCGCGCAGATGTATTTTGTCGGCGCGCAGTCTTTTCCTTTCATCCAGCTTGAGGAAATGCGCGTCCTTATCGAGGATATTAAGGTCGGCGGCATCTTCGTTCAGCCTATGACCGGCGTGGGCTTAACCGCCGGATGGTCAGCCGTCAACGTAAATCAACTGCAGGCCATGGCGGTCTTTTCGGAATATGGCATTCCGCTGATCATCAGCGTCGACCAGGAGGGTGGAATTCCGCAGGCGCTCAATAATCTGACCGCCGGAACGGATCAGCCGGGTAATTTGGGCCTTGGGGCCACTTTCGACCCACTGACGGCGTATGAGTCCTATCACGTGATGGGCGAAGAGTTGGCGGCTGTGGCCATCAACGCCGCGTTCGCGCCGGTGGCGGGGCTTTCCATCAGCCATGAAGAAATATCCATGTACACACGCTGCTTCGGCGAACAGACCGATAATGTTTCGGCCCTTACGGCGCAAGCCGTTCGGGGATTCCAAAAGAACCTCGTCATGGCCACGGCGAAACATTTTCCAAGCCACTCCACAACGCCCGGCGACGAGCATTTCGATCTGACCGTCAACGAAGAAGACGAGCAGAGTGTCCGCGAAAAATACTTGCCGCCCTTTGTCGCCTCCATCGAAGCCGGAACGGAAATGATCATGATGACGCATTCCATCTACCGGGCGTGGGGCGATGAGCCGGCCGTGTTCAACAAGGCGGTTGTGACTGATCTTTTGCGCAATGAACTCGAATTCGAAGGTCTCATCATTACCGATGACATGAACATGGGATCGATCACGCTCAACGAGTGGGATGAATCGCCGGATGTCATGGCCCTTGCCGCGGGCGTGGACGTGATCCTGGATGCCTTCCGCAATGATCCGCCCCCTTTCGGCGACGTGAGTGATTATAACTGGTCCTTTGAAGTGGCCGTGCAGATCGAATATGTTTACGACGCCATCATGGACGGGCGACTTTTCCTGGAAAATATCGAAGAATCAGTGCGCAGGATATTGCGCTCCAAGATGAAATACTGCCTTTTTGAAGACCCTTTCGCCGATGTGGCGACCGCCAAAGAGGTCCTCGCCTCGGACGAGCATTTCGAATCCTCCCGTCGGCTTCACGAAAAAGCGCTCACGCTGGTGCGCGACAACGACGGCGTATTGCCCCTGGACGCCGCAGCTCACGTTCACGTGGTGTGTCCCATGTTCGCGCAGCTTGAGATGTACCCCGGCGCCGCCTGGGGCAATATTGCCGGAACGGACCTGCTGGCGCAGGTGCAAAAGATTTCACCTTCCGCAACCGGAGATACATTCCTGGCCGGCGACCTGCCGATCAACACGCCGAAGCTCGCGGACCGCGCCGCTAACTCCGGAGCCGACGCGCTTGTCATCGGCGTGTACAACGCCCTGTATTACGAGCATCAGATCAATATGGTTGAACGCCTGCTCGAACTGGGGATGCCGACCGTCGTGGTGGCCCTAGCCATGCCCTGGGACATCATGGCATTTCCGAATATTTCCACGTACCTGGCTACCTACAGCAACCGCGACCTAGCCGTTGAAACGGCGGCCCGCTTCCTTTTCGGTCAGGCGGAGGCCACGGGAAGGCTGCCGGTATCCATTCCGGGCATGTACGATGTTGGGTGGAGTCATTAGCCAGCGGTTTGCGTAGGCCCAACAGTTATTTTCATTGTAGACTTTAAGTTGTCGAAAGGCGCTATTCCGTCAGTTCCTGCCAGAACATGACATCAATGGGATCGGTGAGATCCGCATAGGCGGCGGAGTAAGTTACCCAGTAATTTGGATCGTTGTTGCTGGTGAACTCGCTGGCATTTTGAATGGATGCAGAACCTAAAGCCGTGATGACGCCTGTGTATTTGATCTTTCCGTGCAGTTCAAAATCGCCTTCGGTATACACCATGCCGTTCATTTTGGACTGCGCGTTGGTGTCAAAGTTCATCAGGATGTCGTCTTTGGCAATGAAACTCACGGTGGGCGTACCGCTTGTAACGAAGTTGTTTTCGCAGATGATCTTACCCTCGGTGACGATAGTGCCGATGCCCGAGATTGTGCCGTTGATGGTCAGATCCCCGTTGACGTAGATCACACGCTTGCCGTTCTCGTCGGCGGTGACGGTATCAAGGTTGAGGTTTGTGAGGGTCGTGTTGGAATTGAATCGATAGGCGCCTTGCGCGCTTGAGGTCAATTCATCCCATGTTTCATCGTCAAGTTTTGAGGCGTTGAGATCCATGGGGGCGGAACCGTAACGCGAGACGGCGCCGCCGCACAGGCTGTCGGAAACCAGAGAGCCATCGCAAGGCCCTCCGTCGTCATCTCCCCCGGCATCATCATCGGCATCATCATCGGCATCATCATCGGCATCATCATCGTCATCCGCATCGTCGTCTGCGTCGTCATCGACATCATCATCACCGCCGCACGGACCAACGGTGCATCCTTGACTCTCATACCGGGAAACATGGCCGGGGGGGACGCGCGTTTCATTGTTGCCGGGACAGCAGATCGTTATCCATCCATATCGATACCGGTTCTGGTTCTGGTTTTGGTTTTGGTTTCCATTTCCATCCATCGCCATGGGAATCGACCTCAGGGACAACGCAGAAAATTGCGGAGTCAAACTCGGCGTGGGTAGCGACGCGGCGTCGGCTTCCACGCTGCAGTTCACTGCGCTTGAGGATGGCACGTACACGTGAAGGTCCGGGGTGCCGGAATCAAGGTCGAGATGCACATCGCCGTTAACGCGGACGCCGGAGGTGCTGAAGCGCGGCTTTCCTTTGAGAGTCAGATCGCCGCCCACGTTCATTGCGTGGTCGAAAGGAGAATCCACGTTCACGGTAGTTTCAATGATTCGGAGGCTTTCGCCGGCGTAGCCGTTGGAAATGACTTTGGTCAATTGGCAATCGAGCGATTCGGCAGTGACGAAATAGGATGTGCCGTTGGCCTGGTTGGTTTCAGCCAAACCATCGGTCCAGGTCCTGTTTCCACGCAGTTCAGAAATTGCGTGCTCAAGACCTGACTCTGCAGCATAGAAAGCCATCGCCCCGGATTTATAGTTCTGCGTGATTTTGAGATCGGTCGAAGTGATTTGAAGGCTGACGCCGCCGATCAGCAGCGTGGACAGAAGAATCATCATGACGATGACCATGATGGCGCCGCGGCGGGAATTGTTTCCTGATCGAATTGGTCGCCTGATGGATTTCATGTCGACGGGCGTACTCCATCAATGAATTTTCCTATTTTGACTATACCGGATAAAGGCCTGTAGGCAAACGGAAAATTAAGTCTCGATTTTAGTCTTTCTTATTGAATTTTCTTAAAGACGCGCGCAAAAACTGTGTCCACGTGGCGGACCTGGACGGTTGGGTTGAGAGCGTCACGGACGGCAGCCTCGTCGATATGCTCCATGATGTCGGCGTCGGCGATGATTTCCGTGAAAAAATCGGCACCCTGCTCCCAGACCTTCATGGCGCATCGCTGCACGAGACGGTAGGCGTCTTCGCGCGTCAGGCCAGCCCGAACCAGGTGCAATAGGATCGTCTGCGAGGCGTGCAGCCCGCCGGTGATTTCCAGGTTCTTTTTCATGTTTTCCGGGTAAACCAGGAGCTTGTCCAGGACTCGCGTCATCCGCGCCATCATGAAATCAAGTCCGATTGTGGCGTCGGGGGCGATCACGCGCTCCGCCGAGGAATGGCTGATGTCGCGCTCATGCCAGAGAGCCTGATTTTGCAGGGCCGTCTCCGCGGCGCTACGCACCACGCGCGCCATCCCGCTGACGTTTTCCGAAAGAATGGGATTGCGTTTATGCGGCATGGCCGAGGAGCCTTTTTGTCCCTTATGGAAAAATTCTTCCGCCTCGTACACTTCCGTACGCTGGAGGTGACGAACCTCCACGGCAAATTTGTCCAGCGACCCAGCGATCACCGCCAGCACGCAGAAAAACTCCGCGTGGCGATCCCTTTGAATAATCTGATTTGAAGCGGGGGCGGGCGTGAGTCCGAGCGCCTTGCAAACATGCTCTTCCACCGAGGGCGGCAGGTGCGCGAAGGTTCCCACGGCGCCGGATATTTTTCCCACGGCGACGCGCTCTTTCGCCGCGACGAGGCGGTCGCGGTTTCGATGCATCTCGTCGTACCACAGGGCCAGCTTCCATCCGAAAGTGATCGGCTCGGCGTGGATGCCGTGCGAGCGACCCACCTGAATCGTATCCTTGAATTCGTAGGCCCTTCGCTTGAGCGCCTCCATCATGGCGTCGATGCCTTTTAATAGAATATCGGAGGCCTGCACCAGTTGCACGGCAAATGCGGTGTCCAGGACATCGGAACTGGTCATGCCCAGGTGCAGAAAACGCGCATCGGGTCCCACGTACTCGGCCACGTTGGTGAGAAAAGCAATGACGTCGTGCCGGGTCTCTTTTTCGATCTCATCGATGCGCGCAGGATCGATATCCGCTTTTTCTTTAATCACCGCAAGGGCGCTGGCGGGGATCAGATCCAGCTCAACCATCGCTTCCGCCGCAGCGATTTCAACCGAAAGCCAAGTGCGATAACGGTTTTCATCGGACCAAATACGCCCCATTTCTTCTCGTGTATAACGCGGAATCATGTCGCTTGCTCCTTGGTCTTGATGATGATTTCACAGCCGGGGCGGTCTTGGCGCGCAACGAGGACTTGCGGCGCATAACCGCATTCATTGAGAGCGGTGCACATGCCCTCGTAAGCCAGAGTGCGGTTATTATTTGTTTGGGACAGGTGCGCCAGCGCCACGTACTGCAATCCGGGATGAACAACCTGCTGTACCAGTTCCTGAGCCTGCGTGTTGGACAAATGCCCCAGGCGACTTTTTATGCGCCGTTTATCCTCCGGGCGATACGGACCATTCATCAGCATGTCTTCATCGTGATTGGATTCGATAACCAGCGCGTCAAGGCCGCCAAATCGCTGCCGGACAAGCCGCGTGACGATGCCCAGGTCCGTGGCGAAGCCTATTTTCAGCGATTGATATTCTAACACGAACATCACCGGGTCCGCCGCGTCGTGGCTCACGGAAAAAGGCCGGATCGTCAGTTCGCCGATGACAAAAGGCTCTCCCGCTTCGATGGGTGTAATCGTTACGCCATTCTCGCCGGACAGCGGAGGTTTGCGCAGGCCTCGCCCACGATCAACGGCAGCCTGCGCCGCCCAGGTTTTCCATCCGAAGCGGCGTGATAAAACGGGTATCCCGTTCGCATGATCGCTGTGTTCGTGCGTGAGAATCATGCCGCATATCGCTTCAGGCGATTCACCGACGGATTCCATGCGCTCAACAACCTGTTTGGAGGAAATGCCCGCATCGATGAGGATCTGCGTCGATCCCGCCTTGAGAATCCAGCAATTCCCGCGACTCCCGCTGGCCAGACTTCTTATGGAAAAATGGTTGTCCATGGATGGAAAAAACTCCTGCGTTCAACAAATCCGGCGATAGCACAGTTCACGCAGGCACGCAAGAAAGTGCGGCGTGGAATTGGCCGAAAAGAGAAATCGCGAAAATTTACTATTTGGGTGCGCCTCCATTTTCATATGAAAATTGTTTTAGTAGTTTATTTTAGAAATAATCCGTATACTTACGATTGTCTGCTGCTTATTGTCTATTGTGTAAAAAATTGAAATGAAACTGTAGGGATGCTCGCAGAGGTGACGCAGTGAAGCAAATACCCTTTCTCAAACCGCGTCTGGTCGGTGCCCGATTTGAAGAGAATGCAATCCCTTTGGAGTTTCTTAAGGATTTGGCTGTTCTTGAGGAGATGGTCATTGAAGTTGCGAAATGGAAATTTCTCCATGAGCACCCAACACGTCAACGCGTCCCTCGTGGTTTTACTGAAGGTATTGCACTCAAGCTAACCGGAGTGGAGGAAGGAAGTGCAATTCCTGCAATCGATCTTTTCGCTGAATCGGATTCCCTGTTTCCTCCTGACAATGTGATTTACTTTAAGAAAGCCAGAGACTCGATTATCGATGCTATTGAAGCCGCAACGCAGAATCAGTCGATCACGGACCATATACCTGAAAAGACCTTTGGCTACTTTGATCGGATAGGCAGGAGTCTCCGAGATGAAGAAGCTATTGAGTTTTCTGTGCAGGATCGGCCTTCTCCGACCCGGCTTACAAAAGAGACACGGAGAAAACTTGTCTTAGCCTCAACCAAGATCAAGGAATTTGCCGAAGAAACTTCGGTAATTGGCGCCATACCGGAAGCGGACCAGGACAATATGACTTTTGAAATAATGATCAACGGGCAAAAAGTGGAAGCCCCGATGGCAATACAACACGCCGAGGTCATTCTTGACGCCTTCAATAAATACAAAATGGATTTTCGCTTGCAACTTCAGGGAGTCGGCATTTTTTCTCGGCAGGGAAAATTGCAGAAATTTGAATCAATCGAACATATCAGCCTCCTTGATCCGCTGGATGTTGCTGCTCGTCTTGACGAGCTACGTTGTCTAAGGGACGGATGGTTTGAGGGAAAGGGCATAGCCCCTGAAGAAAAGGAATTGGATTGGTTGCTCAGTGTCTTTAAGCAGTTTTATCCGGGTGATCTGCCTTTGCCTTTCCTGTATCCGACAGTCGAGGGTGGGATTCAAGCGGAATGGTCGCTTGATCCGTACGAAATCTCATTGGAGATTGATCTTGGAGAACATAAAGGTGACTGGCATCGATTGGATACGCTTAATGACAAGGATGAAGACCGTGTATTAAACTTGGAAAATGCCCAGGACTGGCAATGGCTTGTTGAGCAGATTAAGCAGATAGCCGAAGGGGCGGCATGACCAAAGACACTCTTCTCCTCCGACAAGTTAGTCCTTCATGGGTCCAACAAGGACATGTGACCTCGCAGTTGTTTAGTCCGACGCCGAAAGACCAAAAGAAGCTTTCGGTATATGACGGCGACCAGATTTCCGCTGAAAATGCATGGAAACATTACAATGGCGCACTGGGTTTTGATTCAGTTGGAGTGATGGCTGTTTCGGTGGGAGAGTGCGAAACACATTACCTTCCCGCAGTAGCTGACCCTGCGCCATTTCCAGAGCATGTCGTGATTGATTTTTCGGCATTTGCAGGAAATCGGATCAAGTCCAAAGCCAAAAAATTGCAAATGGCCGCAATATCCCGTGGTTGGTTGTATCAATCTGTGGACACGGTGTGAACAACATCTATTAATTGGATTATTCCTCATTAGGAAACATTGCTGTGGCTTGAAATACTAGGCTACTGAAAACTCACCGAATCGATCAGCGCGGCGGAGTCCCAGTAAGCGTCGCCGACATCGGAAATGACGAAAACGATCGTGATTTCCTGCCCGGGCGTTACGGGCCATGAGGCGTATTGACCGAGGTGGTCATTTGCAAAGCTGCCGCGAGGAGAGTCCTCGTCGCTTTCGCCAAAGCGCAAGTGCGCGTTGAACACGGCACCGCCCTCGCTGTAGGAGGCGTCGGTCGATTCGGCGATTCCGGCGATGGCCTGCGCGGCCTGGGGCATGTCAATGAAATCCTGCACAAGGGCCTGGTCGGTTGCGCTGCGCTCAATGATAGGGCCAAACTCGCCGACGACAAATGCCGTAAAGACATCCGAATAGGCGCTGCCGAAAAAATCAGGATATTCCTGCGTGGCGAAGTCGTACCGAATGACGATCTCGGAGGCATTCTCGGGAACGGTGAGGGATCGGTACGCCGCGCAGCTTCGCAGCCCTTCCCCGCCCGTGGTGATGTAGGCGTAGTAGCTTTCGTCGCCGCCGGGGAAAAGGTCTTCATAGGCCGTGTCTGCGACGCCGAAACAGCCTTGCGCGGTTTCGCTTTCTCCCACGGCGATGTATTCCCATCCAGAAGCGTCGCCGGTTTCAAAATCGCAATTGGCGCAATCCGCCTGCGCCGCCGGAGGAGTAAATCCGTCGTCGGCAAGGTTGATGAACTGCGCGGCGGCGACCGTGGTCCCGTCGTCGAATGAAAGGCTTTGCGCCGTGATGCAATCGCCCGGCGCACCGGCGGATTCGCACTTGGGGTTGGGGAAAAGCGTTGAATCGGTCATGGCGTAAGGCAGCGTGCCCACGCATTCATCGGCCTGAAACACAGCGACTAAAGGCCGACCGGATAAATGGGTTTCATCTTCTTGCGCGGCGGGCAACGCGAAGCGACCGCTGGGCGCGGGGCGTGTATAAAATCCGGTTCCCAGCGCCGTAACCAGAATGTCGCTAACTTCAACCCCCGCGCAGGGGGCGACGCTTCCAGTGATAAAACCGTTTTGCACGGTCGAATAAAACACGGCGTACCATCCCGATCCTCGGGAGCCGACGCCATCGCCGAGCAGATTGACGCTATCTTGATCCACCGCCATAACATCGCCGTCGAATGTCAGCTTGGTCGCAAAACGTAGGCGGGTTTCACCCTCGATATTCTGCACTTTCGTCATGATGATCTGGTCGTCGATCTTCGTTAAATCCAAACCCTCTTTTTTTAGACTGGAACCAAGGGCCGCCATCGTATCTTCGACCTCGTCGAAATCCACGGACCAGTCGCCGTCGATGATTTCCGCCAACTCCTGGGATAATTGAATGGCAAATAGGAATGTCCACCCTCGCGGCGATTCGGCGCCGATGTCGCCTTCGTCCAGACTCCAGGGATAGCCGGTCATTTTTTCCAGTTCATCAACCAGGGTCGGCGTTTCGACGTATGGCTCTTCGTCGTCTTCTTCATCGTCGTCGCCGCTGCTCCCCACGCACGCGAAGGGCGCGGAGAACAGGATCAGGCCAAAAGTTGCGGCGATAAATATCGCAAGAATTTTCCGTAAAAACATCGAGACGCTCCTTGAAGATCGCGGCAATCCGCGCAATCCAGGCGCTTTTGCCCCCGGCGCGTTAATGTATGGACTTTTTCACTCCGCAGATCAAGAGGATTCGGATTTGCGTATGGGAAGTGAGATTCTAAAGGTCGTACCTTCGCCGATTGTCGAATCCAAGGCAATTTCGCCGCCGTGCTCTCGAACGGTCTTTTGCGCGACGGGCAGACCCAGCCCGAGGCATGTGTCGCGCTTGGACGAATTGAATAGAACGAAGATATCGTTCAGGCGATCCCTGCCGATACCCTGCCCGTTATCTTCAATGACGACCTGCGCGTTTTTTCCGTCGGGCGAAGTCATTGTAGAGATTGTGACCTTTGCATCTTTGACCTCGGCGGCGGCTTCAATGGCATTGGTCAAGATATTTTTCACGGCCCGGTAAATTCCCATAGGGTCGATCTCAATATCTTCCAGAGACGCGTCTTCATTGAATACGAGTTCAGTGCCGCTTTCCGTGGCACGATTCCTGACCACATCCAGGGCATTTCCCACCAAAGTGTTCAGATCGGTTCCCATCAGGAACGGAGGTTTATCATCCACCACTTCGGTCACGTCTCGAATCAGGCTGGCCAGACATCGCCGCGCATCGCGTACCTTGGCCCACCCATTATTGACCGTGCCAATCGTATCGTTCTTGAGCCCGACTTCCACTTGCCGTGAGCCGCTTTTCATGGACTTCGTGATATCGGCCATGCATCGCATCATTCCGCGCAGGACCATGTCGATGCCTTCGAGTCGCTGACTATGGGCATGTCGGCGAATCAGGCGATTTTGGGAAATGGCGCTTGCAATATTGCTGGCCAGGGACATCAGTTGCTTGAGAGCCTTTTCGCTAAATTCCACTTTCCGGTCCGCGTCCACCTGAATCGACCCCAGGACTTCGTCGTTGTGAATCAAGGGGGCCGCCATCATGGATCGCTTGTTTAGGGCGTTGGCGCTTTCTGATTCGGAAGAGCGCTCGTCTGCCATGTCCGAGGTGAACGCAAGGGCCTCTTTCGTTTCCATAGCGTGTTGGATGAGAGTTTCGCAGCTCGGCGCATCCTGAGGCAAGTCCGTGACCGTCCGCACTCCCGCGATCCTGATGGCTCCGTCGTTTTCACGAAGAATCAGGCAGGCCCTGTCGGCGCCCGTAGACTTGACAACCAAATCCAGCAGGGATTGGAAAAAGTTTTTTTCGATGAAAACACTTGAAAGAATCTTGTTGATTGCGCCGGCATAGGCGTCCTTTTGACTGTCGGACACTTCTTCGGCTTTCACAGAAATCGTGACGCTCTCCATGGCCTCGTTTACGGAGAGCGTACTGTCCGGAGTGATGTCGTCAGGTAATTCTTTTTTGTCCTTGAGTTCTTCCCTGGCTTCCTCTTTTTCTGTTTCCAGACTTTCTGCGTGAAAAATCATGCGGTGATTTCCCACACGGATGCAGTCGCCGTCATTGATTCGGATCTCTGCGATTGTCTTGTCGTTGACGAGGGTTCCGTTCGTGGACTTAAGGTCCTTGACCCACCAACCGTCGTTTTTCTCAATGATCTCAGAGTGCCGACGACTGGCCTGCTCGTCTTCGATCACGATTTGGCAAGATGGATCTCGACCGATCGCGCTAATCTTTTTTGAAAGCACAATCCATTCGAGATGATCATCGTTTAGAATGATTTCCAGTCGAGACACTTCAGCTCCTATTCAAAAACGGTGTTTTCCTTTAATCCTCAAAGCGACCTATTCCCCAGTTTCCTGATTATAAGGCGTCGCTCCTCCAAAAGCGAAGGCCAATTGTGCGAAAAAGGAATTGAATCCAAAATCCGGTTCCGAACCTTCAAGATCATCTCCTTCGATATACCATCCCGATGATGCAATCTCACCGGTCGCGCCGAGACGAAGTCCCGTCAGCAAGAAGGCGAAGCTTCCCTCTCCTCTTGTGATGGGGACAATGTATTCGAGGTGAAAGGCTAGGCTGCCGATGAAAGCCATGTACTCAAGGCGCACTTCCTCCTCGGTTGCGATGCGGGCGATCATCCCCCCGCGGTCACGATCGGAAAGCTGCACATAACGCATGCCGGCCTGATCAGCCAGGGGCAGCGTGGAATAATCTCCTTCGAGTAAAACCGATGTGATTCCTGATCCGAATCCCATCACGGGGTATCCCCTGAAACCCTTGTAGTCGAAAAGAATGAATCCGGCCTGGTAAAGGAAATACCCCGCCTGGACGCTGGCGTCGAGGTCCGGTCCGCTTCCGTTGCTTTGCGCGAATGCGCCCGTCATGCCGAAAAGCGCCCGGTCAAAAATGATGCCGTATCCCTCGAACCCAAACTGGGGCATGGTGTTTCCGAACTCGTCAGCGCCGGTCGGCTCCAGATAGTCGTTGATCCCGTCGAGATTGAGCATCAAAGCCCCAAAATGAAATCCCCCAAATCCGGCGAAACCAAGCCGGGTTTCAAAGGCGGCGGCAGATGAGGTCGCCATCACGAAAATCGCGGCGAAAAGAAGAACCTTGCGCATCATGGCTCCTTGCAGCTCTTTAAAAAGATAACAGACGACTCAGTCCCCGATATTCTATTCTGTTTTCCCATATTTTTTCAACTACAATTGTTCCTTTTTCGCGGGTCAATAAATCTCGTCGGGCTACCCGAAATCTGAAATTTCACCATAAATAGTTGTAACATTTATGGAAGACCAATATGGGGTCTGAAAAAAAAACGTCTACAATAAAAAATTATTTATTCGCGGTAATGCGTCGGGGGAATAAAAAAGAGTTACCCTCTAACCATAAGCGATTTGATCTTATCAAATTCCAATAAAATGCTGGAAGTATGTTCGCCCGCCTTTTTCAGATCGCCCGCCTTTCCCGATTTCTCGGCTTGCAATGCGCTTTTCTGCAGGGCGTAGGCGCAGATGTTTCCGGCCGCGCCCTTGATCGAGTGGGCCAATCGCCCGACAGCATCGGCATCTTTGGCGATCAGCGCGCTTTTC
>Ga0307990_1001339_pt1 | contig 20906 bp, 18 predicted proteins | sample EllFjometagen129_FD_203168 | JGI IMG/M metagenome (GOLD analysis project Ga0307990, IMG submission 203168) | Marine microbial communities from Ellis Fjord, Antarctic Ocean - #129 | ecosystem: Environmental > Aquatic > Marine > Unclassified | place: Southern Ocean | collected 2014-10-08
TGCATCATGAGGCGTATCGCCCTGAAGACTCACTGGTTCCGGCTCGTTATTCGCGACATTATTACGATTTGTACAGAATGGCGGCGGCACCGGATGTGAAGCGGATTGCATTGGACGATCTGAACCTGCTTCGATCTGTAGTTGAATTTAAGCAGAAGTTTTATCCGCGGGGATGGGCGAGATATGATCAGGCCAAGCCGGGCACATTGCGGTTAATTCCGCCGGAACGGATCCTGGTAGCAATGGAAAGAGATTACCGCGCCATGCAGGAAATGATTTTTGGGGACCGCCCGACATTTGATGAAATCATTTCCGGGTTGAAAACCCTGGAACAGGAAATCAATTTCTGACCTCTTCCTGTTTATTCAAGAAGACGGCCGAAAATTGGCTCTGAAACACTCTGAAAACTTCGGGGGAAACTTCGGGTTATGGGCATCAAAAAGCATCCTTTTTCAAACTATTTCATTACCCTTGCATCAGCCGATTTGTTTGGTGGGATGCTCTTAAAGAAGCGGATATGAATACATCCTGCAACGTGATGAAATCAAAAAAGACGGGCGTGCCGCGATGGCATGCAAGAGGTCCAGGGTTCGATTCCCTGTACCTCCATCAGTCTTCGCCGAGATTTTGGCTGGTAAGCCAGAGAAGACAGAAAAAACCGCAAAGCATTCGCTTTTGCGGTTTTTTTATTTCTATCATCAGCCACGTGAAAAAGTTCCTGAAACTGCTGATCGGATTGTTGCTGCTGCCTCTGGGCTGGGCGGCTTCGCGCACGGTGTTTGCACTGCTGACGACTACAACGCCGGGAATATCCGCCGGATGGGCGTTGCCGGCCGGTTTTCTGGTTGCTGTGCTGGGTTTCTTGCTCTTGCCGCAGGCGTTTCGCACCTATGTGCTGGGGCATGAGCTCAGCCATGCCATCGCCGGGCTGTTGATGGGCGCTAAGGTCGGTAAAATGAAGGTCGGGCGCGATGGCGGCCATGTGGAGTTGTCGAAAAGTAATTTCATCATCGCGCTGGCACCGTATTTTTTTCCTTTCTACACCGCGCTGGTGATCGGCCTTTGGTATGGTCTCGGCTTCTTTTGGGATGTCAGCGCTTATGAACCGCTTTGGTTGATGCTGGTCGGGATGACGTGGGGCTTTCACGTCACCTTTACCATTTATATGCTTTCGCAACACCAGCCCGACGTACAGGAACATGGGCAGATTTTTTCTTATGTGGTGATCTATCTCGCCAACCTATTTGTTGTGTCGCTGTGGATGATCACCATCGGCGAGCCGACCTTTAAAGCTGCGGTGCAGTCGCTCTCCGCCGAAACCGTCACCATCTACACCGCCACCTGGGCTTTGATGGTTCAGGGGTGGACGTTTGTGCAGTCACAGTTCCTTCCAGAAAAATAGAGATTATTGCAATAAACCGCAGTACGAAGCGTTGTATGTCATGAAAGCAGAGGAAAAACCCCACTCTATGGAAGAAGACGATGCAAAACTATTGGCAGCTTATCGAAACGGCGACTCCGAGGCACTCGGGCTGCTGGTCGAAAAATACAAAAAACCGCTGTTCGGGTTTATCTACAAATTTTCCGAAGGTCGGGAGGATGCCGACGAGGTCTTTCAGGAGGTCTGGGTGAGGGCGATTAAGAACATGAACCGTTACCGTCAGAAAAGTTTGCTCAGCTGGTTGTTCCGTATTGCGCACAACCTGATGATTGACCGCATCCGCAGCCGCAAACCAATCGTTTCGTTCGACACATCCGCATCGGAAGATGGCGTTGCTATCGGTGAACTATTGCCTTCTTCACGACTCGGGCCGGACGATGAAACAGGCGGTCATGCGCTGGGTGTACGGATTGATGCCGCGGCCGCAGAGCTTCCGCCGGATCAGCGCGAGGTGTTTTGGCTTCGCATGCAGGGCGGACTCAGTTTCAAGGAAATTGCCAAGGTACAGAAATGCTCAATCAATACAGCGCTGGCACGAATGCAGTATGCGCTTTCCAAGCTTCGGAATGAGCTGGGGGATGAGTACCGCGAATTACAGGAGGCAGGATGATGAATGCAAAGAAACTCGAAAAATGGTTGTTGCTCGAACAAACCGGTGAGCTGTCTGCAAAAAAACAGCAGTTGCTGAACGCCTGTCCTAAGGCGGAAGAAAAGCGTACGGAGCTCAACGCGCTGTGCGCGGCGGTTTCGCCTTCCGATGCCGAGCCGTCCCCGTGGGCCGCCACGCGGATTCACGCCCGTCTGAAAACCGAACGTCGGCCACTTCTGCTTCCCGTTCGCGTGTGGCAACCAATTCTGGCGCTGGCGGCTTGTCTGACGCTTGTTGTAACGACTTTTGATTTTACACCGGAACCTTCTGCGGTTTCCGTAGCCGCGGTTGCGGTAGGGGAAACGGACGTGTGGGACGTCCAGTTTGAGGAGGATCTGGAGGAACTGGAGAGCCTGATATTGGCCATATCAGGTGATCCGCTTGACATCATGGAGATGTAAACTAAAGGAGAGAATGATGAAGAAGTGGATAGTATCAATACTGATGGTTGTCTGTGTGGCCGGACTTGCCGGAGCAGAGGGCAACGCCCCCTGGTGGAAAATGGGATTTGGCGGAGGTGATAAAGAGCAGGTTGAGATGAAGATGCAACTCAAGAGTCCGCAGGGTGAACGACCGGACAGGAAAAAAGAGCAGCGCCGATCGCAAGTGAGCGAAGAGCAACGCGGAAAAATGAAAGCGCATTATGAAGCGGTTCACAAGCTGACGGAAGCCGCCCGTGCGGAAACCGACCCAGTTAAAAAAGCCGAATTGACTGAACAGTTGCGCTCTAAGTTGACAGACGGTGCACAGAAAATGCAGGTGGAATTCCGCAAACGGGTAGAAAAAGCCGAGTCGGAAGTTGTGAAAATGAAAAGGCGCCTCGAAAAGGGTGAGCAGGATTTAGCGCAGCGGGTGGATGAGCATTTGAAAAAACTGCTCGCCGGTGAAAAGCCGGAGCGCAAAGGCGGCCCGAAAGAGGGAAAGAACAAGAACCGCAAAGGACCTCCGGCCGAATAATCGGCAGACCGGTTAACCAAAAGCCCCGACTGAATCGGCGGGGCTTTTCTTTTATCCAAACCTTGGAAAAAAATAGAAGCCGCCATGCTATGGCTTCCAACCATTGGAAGATCTGTGCGCCTTTATGCAATAGAGCTTCCAGACCTTGTAATACGGAATCAATTTGATTTGTATTGATCGGAGTCCGAAAAAGATTTTTCACCACCCGCATCGCTAGAGGAACCTCCGAGGGAGTCCGAGGGGAGGGTTAGACGTCAGATAAAATAAACGGTGCCCCTGCGTTTGGGGCAGCCCTGTTAACACAGGGCTTAATTTGAAGCAGAGAGCTTAAGTGAAAATGAACTTTCATTTCAGTTCTCTGTTCCAAATCTATTCTGTTTATTGCTGGATGTTCTCTGTCTTGCTCCGAAGTCTGCTCTAGCGAAGCGGGTGGTGAAAAATATTTATCACGTTAATTTCGTATAAAATTTATTTCAGCTTGAGCGTTTTGAGCGTTTCCTTGAAGTCGACCGGAACTGGCGCAGTGACGCGTAGGGTTTTGTCGGGTACTCCCGGGACGGGCAGAATCAGTTTGTAGGCATGCAACATCTGGCGCGGAAGGGTGCGCAGAATTTCGCTCAGGCCTTTGGAGCCCGCGTAGCCTTTATCGCCCAGCACTGGATGGCGCACCGTGGCCAGGTGCTTGCGAATCTGATGGGTGCGGCCGGTTTTAATGCGCAGTTCTAGATAGCTGGCCTGTTTCGTGCGGTCCAATACTTGCACCATCGTGGTGGCCGATTGACCGTCGATGTCGCGGGTGATGGTCTGCAATTGGTCGGAGACCCGTCCGTTGACAATGGCACGGTAGATTTTGACCACTTGCTGCTCCTTAAAGAGCGGAATCATTGCGGTTTTGGCCTCGGCGTTTTTGGCGAAAATGACACAGCCGGAGGTTTCGCGGTCAAGACGGTGAACCGCGCATAGCTCCGGGTTTTTCAGTTCGCGCTGCAGGCGTACTTCCAGACTTTTGGCGCTACCATTGGTCACCAATCCGGCGGGCTTGTTGATCACCAGAATGTCGCCCGCTTTTTTGAGCACTTCAATTTTATTGCCACTTGTGGCCTCCGAATGGATCACTTCAATCTGATCCCGGGTGGACAGTTTGTGTTTCGCCATCCAGATGCGTTTGCCGTTGACCAGCACCTGCTTGCCGTCGAGCATGGCTTTGGCCTGTTTTTTGGAGCAGCGTAGGCGTTCTGCCAGAACCTCGAGCAGGGAATTTCCCTCTTCGTGGGGCTTCACTTGAAATGTTTCTTTAATCATTGGGTATCCAGTTCTGCGCAGGCTTCTGCGACGAGTGAGGCGGCCAGTTCAACTTCTTCTGCAGTGATCGTGAGCGGCGGGAGCATCCGCAGCACCCGACCAGCGGTGGCGAGAGTGAGCAGACCTTTTTCCTGTAGTTTTTTCTGTAGCGGCAGGGCGCTGTCGTTTAAGACAAGACCGACCATCAGGCCGGTTCCCCGAGCGGTTTCAATCCAGTTGTACTGATCGGCAGTCGCCTTCAGTTTGTTCAGCAACAGATCGCCCATGGTCTTGGCGTTTTCGAGCAGGTTTTCCTGTTCGATGGTGTCGAGCACGGCCAGTGCGGCGGCGCAGGCCAGCGGCGTGCCGCCGAACGTTGTGGCGTGGTGGCCGGGCTGAAAAACGGTGGCAAACTTCGGCGCGACGACAATTGCGCCGATCGGGAAGCCGTTGCCGAGTGCTTTGGCCAGCGAAAAGGCGTCCGGCTGCACGTCGTAGTTCTGGAAACCAAACCATTTTCCCGTCCGGCCCATACCGGCCTGCACTTCGTCGAACATCAGCAGGATCTCTTTTTCGTCGCACAGCGCCCGCAGGCCGGTGATAAACGTCGGGTCGGCGGGAATAATGCCGCCTTCGCCCTGAACCGCCTCCACGAGGATTGCGGCGGTTTTGTCTGTGATGGCGGCTTTGACGGAGTCGAGGTCATTAAATTCTGCGTAAGTAAATCCTTCGGGCAGGGGGGCGAATCCTTCCTGCACCTTTTTCTGTCCGGTGGCGGTCAACGTAGCCAGCGTCCGGCCATGAAACGAGTTTTTCATGGTGATGACTTCAAACCTGCCCTGTTGCGACCCGTAAAGCCGTGCGAGCTTAATCAGCCCTTCGTTGGCCTCCGCGCCGGAGTTGCAGAAAAAGCATTTGCCGCCGCCGACTTTTTCGGCGAGTGCTTTGGCCAGCTGCGGTTGCTTCTCGTTGTAGTAGAGATTGGAGGTGTGCATCAGGGTGGCGGCTTGCTCCTGAATGGCTTTCACCACATTCGGATGGCAGTGGCCGACGTTCAGTACGGCAATCCCGGCCATAAAATCGAGGTATTTGTTTCCGTCGGCATCCCACACGTTCGTGCCGGAGCCTTTAACGAGTGCGATTCCCGGCGCATACGTCGGGATTAGATATTTTTTTTGCATTTCTGCAATTTCAGCGGTGTTCATTGGAGTTCCTGTTTATTTTATAATTTCGGTACCGACACCTTTGTCGGTAAAGAGTTCAAGCAGTAGAGAGTGCGGCAGGGCGGAGTCGATTAAATGGACTTTATTGACGCCCGCTTTGAGCGCTTCGACTGCTCCCAGAATTTTAGGCAGCATGCCGCCGGAGATGATGCCGCGGGAGATTAGATCCTTCACCTCGTCGGTTTCCAGACTGGTGATTAGTGACGAGTTATCTTCTGGGTCCTTCAGCAGTCCGGGGACGTCGCTTAGGAAAACCAGTTTGCGCGCCTGCAGTGCTTGCGCGACTGCGTTGGCGACCTCATCGGCATTGACGTTATAAAGCTGTCCATCTTCGCCCCGACCGAGTGGGGTGATGACCGGGATGATGTTTGCATTAAGGAAGGCAAGGATCGGTTCCACATCGACGCTAATCACTTTGCCGACGAAGCCCCAGTCGAGTTCCACGCCGGTTTTCGGATCGATGCCGACGTGCTTTTTCACCTTGATGATGTCCTCGCCGTGGATTCCCCGGGCTTTGCCGCCGTAGTTGGCGAGAATATCGACCAGATGTGGGTTTACTTCGCCGTTGAGGACGCTTTCGACCACACCGATCGATTCCGCATCCGTCACCCGCAGGCCGTGCAAAAAGTCGGACTGAATATGCGCTTCCCTCATTTTTTTGGAAACGGCTTTGCCGCCGCCGTGCACTAGCACGGGCCGCAGGCCGACGCATTCCATAAAGGCGACATCCTTGAGAATGTTGCGGTAGCCGATTTCGCTCTCCATGATGCTTCCGCCGAATTTGACGACGATGGTGTCGCCCCGGAATTTCTGGATGTAGGGAAGGGCTTCGACCAGGACCGTCGCTTTTTCAATCAGTTGCTCCATGTTTATACCTCGTTGATCCGTACATACTCTTCGGTGCAGTCGCAGGTGTAGACCATCGCTTCGCCGCCGCCGAGATTTAAATTGATGTGGATGGTGAATTCGTCTTTCGAAACCACTGCGACGGCATCGTCGAGTGAGGCTTCTTCAAAGGCCATGCCGCCTTGTACGAGCGGAACGGCATCGAAGGTGATGTCGACCCGGTTTTCCTGCACTTGAGCGTGTGAGTAGCCAATGGCATCCATGACCCGCCCCCAGTTGGGCCGTTTGCCCGCCCAGGCCGTTTTATTGAGCATGGAATTGGCGACCGCCCGTGCGGCTTTGTCGGCCTCGCCGTTGGTGGCTGCACCGATCACCCGCACGGTGATCAGTTTGGTGGCACCTTCGCCGTCACGCACAATCATGATCGCCAGTTCAAATAGTAGTTTTTCCAAGGTTTGGAAAAAAAAGTTCCAATCTTCGGAACCTTGCGTGAGTGTTTCGTTGCCGGCCATGCCGTTGGCCATGGCAATTACGCTGTCATTGGTGCTTTGGTCGCCGTCGACGCTGATCCGGTTGAAGCTGGTGTCGGTCGCGGCCCGCAGGGCGCATTGCAGGGCGTGTTTTTCTACGTTGGCATCGGTCAAGATAAAGCCGAGCATGGTGGCCATGTTCGGCTCAATCATACCGGAGCCTTTGGCCAGCCCTGTGATGCGCACGGGTTTGCCGCCAACTTCAATTTCAACCGTCAGGCTTTTGGAAACCAGATCGGTGGTCATCATCGCCTCGGCGGCGTCCCGTCCGTTATCTGGTGAAAGTTTGTGGGACAGCTGGTCAATTCCGGCGGATATTTTTTCCATTGGCAGAAATTTACCAATGGTGCCGGTGGAGCAGACGAACACATCAATGGGTTCTACGCCGAGCGATTCGGCGGCCAGCGTGGCCATGGCTTGGGTGTCGGCTTCGCCTTTCGCACCGGTGCAGGCATTGGCCACACCGCTATTCATGATGATCGCCCGCGACTGGTTGTGCTCGACCACTTGAATATCCCATTTAACCGGAGCGGCTTTGATCTGGTTGGTGGTGAATACCCCAGCGGTGACCGCCGGTTCTTCCGAGACGATCAGAGCCATGTCTTTTTTCTTTTTTGGTTTAATTCCGGCCGCAATCCCGGCTGCGCTAAACCCCTTGGGTAGAATTATTTTTTCCATAGAAGATACCCCACAACTGGGCGACAGCCTACACCGCCGCGCATGGTTTCGTAACAAAAAAAATCCCGGCCTCGTAAGAGAGCCGGGACCGTTTCGGCAGTAGCCGGTGGATTAACGTTTCGAGAACTGGAAACGTTTGCGGGCACCCGGTTGGCCCGGTTTCTTACGCTCTTTCATGCGAGCATCGCGTGTGAGAAGTCCGGCTTTTTTCAGCGTGGCTTTCAATTCTTCTTCCGCACTGATCAGCGCACGGGACAGACCATGAGCAATCGCTCCAGACTGGCCTACTTTTCCGCCGCCTTTTACGGAGATCTTCAGGTCGTACTGACCTTCACGTTCGGTGAGCACCAGCGGACGGCTGACGGTGTCGATCATATCTTTGGTGTCAAAGTATTCGTTCACATCCAAGCCGTTTACGATGATTGCGCCAGCACCTTTTACCATGCGGACGCGTGCCACAGATGTTTTGCGGCGGCCGGTTGCTGCAAATTCGTCAATTTTTTTTGCGGTTGCCATAGTGTTGCTTTCCTTGCTTAGCCATTGAATTCAAGAGTCTGCACCTTCTGTGCGGCGTGCGGATGATCGGGGCCGACAAAAACTTTCAGACGCGTCATCATCTGGCGGCTCATCCGGTTTTTCGGGAGCATGCCTTCAACCGCTTGCGTGATAATCCGTTCCGGATTTTTCGCACGGATGGTGGCGGCGTTGCGTTCTGTCAGACCGCTCGGATATCCGCTGTAGTCTTGATAGATTTTACCTTTTTCTTTGTTTCCGGTCAGCTTGATTTTTTCAGCGTTGACCACCACTATAAAGGCGCCGGTATCGACATGCGGGGTGTAGGTCGGCTTATTCCGTCCGCGCAGGATGTCGGCAATAAATACCGCCAAACGTCCGGTCGGCTGATTCGCCGCATCTACTACAAACCACTCGCGTGTCACTTCTTCTTTTTTTGCTACAAATGTTTTCATCGAAAATCTTTCTGTTCTGGATGCAAGGCGGGAAAAATATAGGAGGGGGCAGGTCGTGTCAACCCTGTGTGACCAAAGAATGTCAAAAAAAGATAGGATTTGTCCCCCGCTCCTCGAAAGGCTATACATTTCCGATGAAACTATTTGTTAAAAAGGAGGTCTGGCGACCGACCGGTTGCGGATCTTTTGTGCTTTTGATTCTGATCTCTTTGATCGCTCTGGGGCTGATTTCCCATCTCTATCCCTTTTTGGCTCAGCAGAAGCCGGTTTCGCAGCCGGACTTAATCATTATAAAGGGCTGGCTGGAAGATTCAGAACTTGTTCAGGTGCTTGCGGCCGCGGAACACCGGTGTTCTGTTCGTTACAACCGGTGGCCCCATGGCTCTAGGAGGTGACCTCTTTAAGGAAAAGGATTATGCAGAACTGACCACGATCCGCCTGCTGACATTGGGAGTACCCGTCGGATCGATTATCACCGCGTCCGCGCCGAGGGCCGTAAAGGATCGCACCTATACGTCGGCTCCAGATCGCGATGAGGCTTCGGGCGTGGGGGAAAGAGCTCTTCATCGCGTTCGTTCCAACTACAGCGATGGCGCGTTGCTCGATCCGTCCGTGTCCTTTTTCGGGCGACCCGTAAACAGGGGGGATTCCGGCGAATGATTTCTTCAGATGCGCATGAAGCGTCTTTTGGTTGTCCTTAACCTGTTGGAGGTAGTCCCCGCCTTTTTCGACGGTGATTTGTGCCGTTTTCTTCTGATTGTGCAGAGAGTCGGAGGTGATGACTTTTCCGTCAAGCGACGGGATGGCAAGCAATAAGGCCTGAGCGGATTTCAGCTCGCAGTGTTCTCCGTCCCCTTTTTTTTTGAGCAATGCGCCATCGCCTCAGGGGCACCGGTTTCATGGTTGGCGAGCGTGAGGACGCCGACCACATCTCCGATGAACTTGCCGTCCATTGCCAAGGCGCCGGGCAGTGATCCGGATTGCTCGTTCAGCCAAAGGGTGAGGGTTCGGGCCATTTCTTCGGGGTTAATCTCTTTGAGCAGGTTGTGAAAAACGGAGTAGCTGGGGATCTCCCGGAAGCGGGTTGTTTTCTTCAGCGGAAGACCGATCTTTGCACGCTGCTTTTGTGTGAGGCGTTGAGCAAACCGATGGATCTCCGCCACATGGCGGCATCCGCAAAGCAGGGCCATAGCGGTAATGCCCAGTACGCTTCCGATACGAAAGCGCGACCGGCGCTTGCGCGGATCGGCAACGGTCTGCAATGTCTCCATGAGCGAGCGGAGTTGCAGCTCCTTGAAGGGCAGTACGCCGTGCGCATTCGAAGCGGCCCCTGCCGCATAGGCTTGCGGAACGTTCCGGGCATGAAGGATCTTGCGCGCATCCGGCACAAGCTCTTTGAGCCAAAGCCGCTTGATGCGGCCGTGCGGCACATAGAAGTCGAGCGCATCGCGGCTGAAGCCCTGACTCTGTCCCGCTTCGATCCAGCCGTTGGCTTTATAACAGGTACCGCGGAAGCGTTCGATATCGGTGAAGGTCTCGGCTAGAAGCGGGCGATAGCCGAAGCGTTCTTCCCATTGTTCCGGCAACGCCCGCAGAGCCGCCGCCAGAGACTTCGAGGCCAGATTAGGTTCCGCGCCACGCTCATGCAATAACAGGAACCGGCGGTTTTGTACAACGAGCTTGAGCCGTTCGGCCCGTTGGGCGGCGTGCCAGCCGATCCACTCATCACGATCTTTGAGCGCATAGCAGGCCGGCCCCCAGACGAGCAGTCCGATCCATTGATCCTCCCGCACCACAACCTGCCGGAGAAAATCGCCGATAGGCTTGGCTGAGCCGAGGTAATGGAGGTCGCCCATCTGCTCGTCAAAACGCTTCCAGTCCGCTTTTGGGACAACCAAAATGTCGAGGGGTTGTTTACGCTTCGCGGTTGCGGAGCCCGTCTTTTTCCATGCGGGATTAATATTCATCCAGCCTATCAGAGCAAAAAGGGGTGGTTTTGTTTACAAAAAGTGGATCCTATTTTCCTGGAAGGGGTTATGCCATGGAATAGAAAAACCCTGTTCGACTGGGTGAGCCATCTCTTGACTGCTTTAAAGAAATACTAAAAACTACTTTGGTTTATGACATACGCTCGAATGAGCGCAACATCTATGGAGAATTCATGATCGAAAGAAGCAGCAAGCCAGCTTGTAAAGATGCACGCAATAGAGTCCTTTTTAGCATATTGGTAGCGCTTGTTTTCACTTCAGCGAGCCCTTTTTATGTTGGCGCAGAGACCTTTGATCCCGATCTTAAAATATGGGAGAACGCCCCTCCGGACCCCGAGGTAGTCTCTGGCAAAAAAGAAGGGGGTATTTATATTAAAGAAAACAACCCATCTATCAAATGGGATCTGTGGGGGCTGGTTATCGGAAATGGCCGACTTGGAGCCACCTTTTACGGTAACGTTGCCGATGAAACGGTTGAGTTTAACGAGGATTCTCTTTGGAGCGGTACAGACGCTTTTCAGGTGAACAGAAATCTGGAAATACCTAAAGCCATCAGGCCGAAAATGGAGGCGCAAATCAGCGCTTTAGAAGATGAGTTGGCGGTGACTCCTAGAAATAAGCGGAGAGCTTTAGAGAAAAAGCTTTCGCCCTTAACCGCTGATGGCCACAACCGTACGAAAGGTACCTATCAGCCATTTGGCGTTATTCATATTAAAATGCCTCATGAGCAGTTTACTGACTACCATCGGGAACTGGATTTGAGTCGGAGCGTGGGAACGGTTCGTTTATACAAGTGGTGGTGTGGCGTACCGCCGGGAGTATTTTGCCAGCTATCCAAATCAAGTGCTGGTCGTTCGTTTGACAGCTGACAAGCCCGGCAGTATCACAGGCAGTATCCGTCTCACGGGTTATCATTTTGATCAGATCACTTCCACCGAAGATGGGGTTACCTTGCGTGGAAAACTGAAGAAAGATTTTTACACGATAAGGGTGCCTGGCCACGAAATTCTTAAAGTTAACGATTCTCTAGAGGCCGCCGAAGAGGCTTGGCTCTCAAGCCGGCAGTTTGCTGGCAATGATATGGAATTCGAAGCTCAGATGAACGTCATTCATGAGGGGGGTCGGATCACGGATGATGGGGAAGGAACTCTTTACGTGGACAACGTAGACAGCGTTCTGATCCTTCTGGCCGCCGACACGGATTACTCGCCTGATTATAAAACAGGTTTTCTGGGAAATCCTCTCCGAGTTTATCGAAGTTTCTGAAGCCCTGGGGTTTGATGAGGACTATCGCAAAACCATTCGAGCCAAACGCGACAAACTGGCTCCGAATAAAATAGGCAGTATCGGCCAACTACAAGAGTGGCAAAAAGAGTATGTGGAAACAGATAAAAAACAGCATCGCCACATCTCCCACCTTTTTGCCGTCTACCCGGGACGACAGATTGCACCGACCATAACCCCTGACTTTGCGAATGCGGCAACGGTCAGCCTGAACTACCGGGGAGAGAATGCCACAGCATGGAGTAAAATGCATAAAGCCTGTGCTTGGGCTAGATTACTTCAGGGCGATAAAGCCATGGAACAGATAAACAACTACTTCAAGCACCATATTTGGCCAAGCGGATTGTCTTCCATCAACGCGGGTGACAAATTTCAGATCGACGCCAATTGCGGAATTACCGCAGCCCTGTTAGAACTTCTGCTGCAAAGCCAGACCGGTGAACTTCAGCTCCTGCCCGCCCTGCCTTCTGAGTTCAAAGAAGGAAGTGTGAAGGGGATCCGCGGTAGAGGCGGCTTCCTGATTGATATGTCATGGAGTAATGGTGAGTTAATTCGTGCTGTGATTTATTCGCAATTCGGCGAACCCTGCCATGTGAGATATGGAGATAAAGTGGCCTCCTTTGATCTGAAAAAAGGGGAACAAATCATTCTGGATAAAAAATTGAAGATTCAACTGTGATAAACCGAGTCGCCCTCACTGCGACGCTACAGAAAACTTTCAATCAGTCATTCGCCTTCATGCAATGAGTGGAACACTTTTTCGAGGCGCTTGGCGGAGATTTTTCCGTCGGTGCGCACTTCAGGCGCGAAGCGGTTGATGCGGAATTCTTCAAGCATCATGGCCAGTTCGGTCAGGTCAAATGCGGATGAGAGGTCGTCGCAGGCGAGCAGCTGTTCCGTGAGCCGGTTCTGGAAGGGTTCAATTTCCGCCATTTTGCTGCTGTCAGCGGACGGGTTGTGGCCGAGGCGTTCGATGCGGATCAGAATCGCGCGCAGGTAGCGTGGGAGTCGGCTGAAGAAATTCTCGGTTTTCAGAAATCCGGGGCGAAACAAATAGCCGAGCTGCAAGTCAATATCCTCGCGGGCCTCTTTGGGCAGATCGTCGAGTTGTTCGATAATCTTTTGCCGTTGATCCAGCATCTGTTCGAGTTCACTGGCAAAGCCGGCGATGGTTTCGTAGAGCTCGCCGCGCGCCTCGGCGGCGCGTGTGTTGAACTTTGCCTCGTCGCGGATGTCCTCGTCGAGTGCGGCGGTGATTGCGATGTCGATCAGGTTGGCAGCAAAATGTTCGTCGATGGCCGAGAGGGTGAGCTGCAGCATGGGATTGAGCGGCAGGCGTTTTTCAACATAGGTGACTTGATCTGCCTGAGCCGTGCGGAAGAGGCGGGCGAGTCCGTCGCGGTGGGTGTAGCGGGCATTCGTTTCGTTGAGAAAAACGCGTACGCCAACGCCGTCGGCTTCGGCGCACAGCGCGGGATAGCCGATGGTTTGTTGGGGGCCGTCGGCGCTGACCTGTTCCGGTAGTTCTCCATTCGGCCAGTCGTTTTTTGGCGAGTGTTCCCATTGGGCGAAGGCGGCTTCGGCGCCAGTGCGCTGAAGGGTCTGGCGCTGCTGGGTAGAAATCGCGGAGTGGATTTTTACGATTTCTTCGCCGTCCGTTTCGACAATCTTCATCTGAAGATGGGCGGGTAGGGCCTCGGGGTTGAAGTCGGCGGAATCGACGGGCAGGGAGTGCTCCTGTTGCAGGTAGCTGGCGAGTTCATGAATTAAGGAATTTCGTATCACACCTTTAAAGGTATGAATAAAGGCTCGGGCGGTTTGGTCGACCGGCTGAATGCGGATGCGCAGGTTCTTGGGCAGCGTACGAAGCAGGGCGGAAACCTTTTCTTCGAGACGGCCGGGAACAAGCCAGTCGGCGGCGCCTTCGGGAATATGGGCGAGTTTATCGCTCGGGCAGAGGATGGCCACCCCGTCGAGTTCGTCGCCGGGCTCAAAGGTGTAATGTAATGGAAAGGATTGTCCGCCGAAGGAAATGCGATCGGGGAAGTCTTCGGTGGAAAGTTTATCGAGCTGTGGGAACAGCGCGTCTTCTTTACGCATCGCAATGCGCGCGTTGGTTTTGCGGATCCATGTTTCCAAGGTTTGGACGGAGTAGATATCCTTCGGAATAATACGGTCGAAATGCCGAACAACGGCTTCGGTGTCCAGAAAGGCACCGGGACGACGGAGCTTTTCTTCCATCTCGTGGATGTCGTCGAGCATTTGCTGATGGAGCTTGAGCCAGCCGCCGCGTGTTTGCAGGTTGCCGGGGGCCATGCCGTCGCGGATGAAAATTTCACGGGCGGCTTCGGGGTTAATGGGGCCGTAGTGCACGCGTCGTTCGTCGACAATCTGTAATCCGCCGGAGACAATGGATTCTTTGGCATAAACAAAGCCGTTGTCGGGATTCCACTGAGGCAGCTTATAGACTTTTTTACAGAGGTGCGGCGCAACCAGGTCGACCCATGCCGGATCAATTTCAGCAACGATTCGGGCGTAAAGGCGGGTGGTTTCAACCAGTGCAAAGGTCATTACCCATTGCGGCGGTTTCTTGAAAAGCGCTGAACCGGGGAAGATGAAAAAATTCCGCTCGCGTGCGCCGGTAAACTCGGCACTTTCACTTTTCAATCCGATGTTGGCTGGAAGCCCGGCCAGCAGACTGCGGTGAATTAGGTCGGGATGGGAGTTCGGAGTTTTGGGTTCAGAGTTTCTAGTTTCAGTTTTCTTTCCTCGCATTCCCTGCGCGAGTTCTCTGCGCAGATTGGTCCACTCGAGGATGCGGCGGTAGTTGAGAAAGTTTTTCTGGCACAGGCGGCGCATTTTGCTGTGTGACGTGCCGCCGGCCTTTTCGTTTTGGATGAACTTCCACAGGTTGATGATGGTCAAAAAGTCAGAGATCGGATCGATCCATTGCTTGTGAGCCAGATCCGCCGCGTCGGCTTTTTCGGCGGGACGTTCGCGGACATCCTGAATGGAGAGGAAGGCGACGAGGGTGAGCACTTCATCCAGCGCGCCTTCGGTCCGGGCTTGCAACAGCATTCGAGCGAGGTGCGGATCGACGGGGAAGGCGGCGATTTCGCGACCGATGGACGTGAGCTTGCGGTGCTCATCGATGGCTCCGAGGTCGTAGAGCGTTTTATAGCCTTCATTGATCAGTGCGGACTGCGGTGGATCGATGACGGGAAAGTGTTCGACGGGCGGCAGGCGCAACATATCCATTTGCAGGATGACACCCGCCAGCGAGGTGCGGCGGATCTCGGGATCGGTGTAGGCGGCGGAATTATTTAGCGTTTCTTCATCATAGAGGTAGACGCAGATGCCATCGGTGACGCGCCCGCAGCGTCCGCGCCGCTGGCGGGCGCTGGCTTGTGAGACCTGCTCAATTTGCAGGCGCTGTACTTGCGTGCGCGGGTTGTAGCGGCTGATGCGCACCTGTCCCGAGTCGATCACATAATGGATACCGGGAATGGTGATGGAAGTCTCCGCTACATTGGTGGCCAAGATAATGCGCCGCCGTCCGCCGACCTTAAAGACGCGCTGCTGCTCGCCCATGCTGAGCCGCCCAAACAGCGGCAGAATTTCGGTTCCTGTCCAATTTTGGCCTTCGAGCTTTTTCATGGCATCGCGGATTTCGCGCTCGCCGGGTAGGAAGACCAATACATCGCCGTTCGCATCGACGTCGTTGATCCAGTGCATGGCGCGGACAATATGATCCGGCGTTTCCTCGTTTTTGCCGGGCGGCAGAAAAAAATCTTCGACCGGATAGGTGCGGCCTTCGACTTCCATTACGGGAGCATTATCGAAAAATTTTGAAAAGCTCTTGGCGTCGAGTGTGGCGGAGCTGATGATAATTTTCAGGTCGGGGCGGCGGGGAAGGATGGTTTTCAAGTAGCCGAGCAGAAAGTCGATGTTGAGGCTTCGTTCGTGGGCTTCATCGATGATGATGCAGTCGTATTGCCTCAGCAGGCGGTCGCGCTGGGTTTCGGCCAACAGAATGCCGTCGGTCATAAACTTGATGACGGTCTCGTCGGAGGTTTGGTTGTCGAAGCGGACCTGGCAACCGACGCCTTTGCCGTATTCCGTTTGCATCTCCTCTGCGACCCGGCGGGCCATACCGGTGGCGGCTAGTCGTCGCGGCTGGGTGACGCCGATGCGGCCCGTTTTGCCCAGCCCGGCTTCGTAGACAATCTTGGGTAGTTGAGTCGTTTTGCCGGATCCGGTGGTTCCGCAGACAATCACGATGGGGTTTGTTTCAATCAGCTCTCGGATCTCATCGCGTTTTCCAGAGATTGGAAGTTCTTCTGGATAGCTGATTTTGAGCGGTACCTGAGAGCGCTTTTCAGTGCGTTCGGCCCATCTGTTTGTTTTTGCAGGTTTCATTAGAAGCGGGGAGGGTAGTTGACCCCACAGCTTGTCGACAAGTTTTTTGGCGGAAAAGCTGGGGTTTTCTGTGGGAGGGGATATTCCACGCAGAGCCGCTGAGAGCGCAGAGCATGAGTGAAATCATTGACGCTTCGTTTCTTTTGGGAATACCAAAAGCACTTTCGACTGCGTCTCAGGTCTGATCACAATTATTCTGACTAAATTCTTTCTCATTGGTTGCGGCTCTGCCGCGCTAAGAAATCATAGGATAATCGGAATGTTGAGGGTTGGTGTGACCGCCTGTCTTGAGTTCACCGAAGGACCGGGCGCGCCGCAGTGCGGACGCAGGTTTTAACCACGGAACACACCGAACACGCGGAAAGTTCCAATGCTTGGAATAAATCTTTCCAGCCCTTGGAAGAATCCGTTTCCATCCGCGTTATCAGCGGTTAAATCTTTTTGTGTTCTACGCACAGGCAGGAGCACACACGCTCCCGAATACGGGACTCGACCAACGGGAGAGAGGCCGCATTCTCGTGCGGCAATGACTGAAAGGAATGGCAACCGCGTCCTACAAGTTTGCCGATGACGTACTGTTGTGAAAAAACGGGTCAGTCTTTTGATCTTTGTGTTCTTTGCGACTTGCCGTCTTTGCGAGAGATCGATCAGAAGGGCACAAAAAAACCCCGGCGGTGAGGCCGGGGTTTTCGGGATCAGGGGCTATTTATTTTTTGTAAACTTCGCGTTCCTGATAGCTGGTGTGAAGTAGCTCATGCGCTTTGTGGCTGAGTGGGGCTCCGAGGAAGTCCTCGTAGATTTTGGTGATCATCGGGTTGTGGTGCGAGCAGCGCTGCTCCGATTTTTCATCGTCGCTGTAGAGTCCAGCGGTGCGTTTCAGACGCACGTCGTCGGTCGCGCCCTGGGGCTGTCCGCCGCCGCCGATACATCCGCCACGACAGGCCATCACTTCGATGAAGTGCCACGGGGTTTCTACGCCGTTTGCTTTGGCTTCGCGCACCCGGTTGAGGACGGCTTCGATGTTGCCCATCTGGTGAGCGATCGCAATGCGAACTTTAGTCCCCTTGATGTCAATCTCGGCTTCTTTGACCCCTTCGAGTCCACGGCATTCCATAAAGTTGACGTCGGCAAGATCTTCTTTGGTGATGAGGAAGTACGCCGAGCGAAGCGCGGCTTCCATCACACCGCCAGTGACGCCGAAGAGCGTGCCGGCCCCGGTGTAGTCACCGAGCAGATGATCGGCTTCTTCTTCCGGCAGGTTCTTGAAGTCGATCCCTGCCTGCTTGATCATACGGGCCAGTTCGCGGGTGGTCAGGGCCAAGTCGACATCCTGGAACCCAGTGGAGCTCATGTTGTCGTCGCGCGACACTTCGAACTTCTTGGCAGTACACGGCATGATGGAAACGACATACATGTCTTTGGCATCCACGCCGGCTTTTTCGGCGTAGTAGCTTTTGGCCATCGCGCCGAGCATCTGCTGTGGAGACTTCGCCGAAGAGAAGTTCGGGATGAAGTCGGTCGCGTATTTTTCCATGTAGTCGGTCCATGCCGGGCAGCAGGAGGTGAGCTGCGGTAGGATGCCGCCTTCGGTGAAGCGTTTCACGAATTCGGAGCCTTCTTCCAGAATGGTGAGGTCGGCGCTGAAGTTGGTGTCGAAGACCGCATCGAATCCGAGACGGCGCAACGCGGAGTAAAGCTGGCCGGTCATGATTTCACCGGGTTCCATGTCGAACGCTTCGCCAATGGCAACGCGCACGGCCGGAGCGATTTGTACGATGCAATGCTTTTCGTCTTGCTGGAGTGCGTCCCATGCGACGCGGGTCTGGTCGTTCTCGTAGATGGCACCGACTGGGCAGTGCGCGGAGCACTGTCCGCATTTGATGCAGGGGCTTTCTTCGAGTGTGACATCCGCTGCCGGGGCGATACGGGTGGTTTCGCCGCGTCCGATAAATTCGAGCGCCCAGACGCCCTGCATTTCCTGACAGACCTGAACACAGCGTCCGCATTTGATGCATTTTCGGGGGTCCAGAACAATAGAGCCAGTGGTGTTGTCGATCGGTAACTCGGTGACGCGTTGTTCGTAGGGCACGTCGCGGATGCCGAATTCCTGGGCGAGCGTTTGCAGCTCGCAGTTACCGTTGCGTCCGCACTGTAGGCAGTCGTTCGGATGGGTGGAGAGAGTTAACTCAAGCACCGTGCGGCGCACTTTGACAATTTCCGGGTCGTGGGTGATGATTTTCATTCCCGGGGCGACGGCGGTGGCGCAGGCACGCAGCATTTTGGGCGATCCTTCGGCTTTGACCACACAAATTCCGCAGGCAGCCCACGGCTCGAGGTCGGCGTGATAACAAAGCGTCGGGATTTTTACACCGACCTTTTTCGCAGCGTTGAGGATGGTCGTTCCCGGCTCGACTGAGACCGGGATGCCATTGATTTCAAGTTCAATCAGTTTCATGGTAGTTTTTCTCCCCAAAGTTAGGCGCGTTTGATGGCGTCAAATTTACAAGTATTGAAGCACTGTCCGCATTTAATGCATTCGTCCTGGTCAATCACGTGAGGTTTTTTCACTTCACCTTCAATACAAGAGACCGGACAGACGCGGGCACAGGCAGTGCATCCCACACATTTATCTGCATCAATCGTGTACGAGATCAACGCTTTGCATTTCCCAGCCGGACACTTTTTGTCGACGATATGGGCATGGTATTCATCTCCGAAGTATTTCAGCGTGGACATGATTGGATTCGGCGAGGTTTGTCCGAGTCCGCACAGAGAGGCTTTGCGCATCGCGTGGCCAATGTCTTTGAGCTTTTGAATGTCTTCGAGTTCGCCCAACCCTTTGCTGATGCGGTCGAGGATGTTGTAGCAGGTGCGTCCGCCGATCCGGCAGGGTGCGCATTTTCCGCAGGATTCATCCACGGTGAATTCGAGGTAGAATTTGGTCACATCGACCATGCAGTCGTCTTCGTCCATCACGATCATTCCGCCGGAGCCCATCATCGACCCGATAGCCTGAAGGCTTTCGTAATCGATCGGGGTGTCGAGGAATTCCGGGGTAATGCAACCTCCAGACGGTCCGCCAGTCTGCGCGGCTTTGAATTTTTTACCGTCGGCAATACCGCCGCCGATATCAAAGATGATTTCGCGCAACGTGGTGCCCATTGGCACTTCGATCAGGCCGGAGTTGTTAATTTTTCCGGTCAGTGCGAACACCTTGGTTCCTTTGGAGGTGGCGGTTCCGATGCTGTTGAACCATTTGGCGCCTTTGAGAAGGATGACCGGAATGTTGGCCCAGGTTTCGACGTTGTTGATGACGGTCGGTTTGCCCCACAGCCCTTTGACGGCCGGGAACGGAGGGCGCGGAATCGGCATACCGCGTTTGCCTTCAATCGAGGCGAGCAGCGCAGTTTCCTCGCCGCAGACGAAGGCACCGGCACCAAGACGAATCTCGATGTCGAAGCTAAAGTCGGTACCGAGGATGTTGTCGCCGAGCAGGCCGTATTCTCTGGCCTGCGCCATGGCGTTGTTTAGGCGATCAATCGCCAGCGGATATTCCGCGCGAATGTAGATGAAGCCCTTATTGGCTCCGACGGTGTACCCAGCGATGGACATCGCTTCCAAAACGGAGTGGGGGTCGCCTTCTAGAACCGAACGGTCCATGTAGGCCCCGGGGTCGCCTTCGTCCGCATTGCAGACAATGTATTTCTGGTCGGCGTCGGTGCCTTTAGTGAAGCCCCATTTGGTACCGGTCGGGAAACCGGCACCGCCGCGGCCGCGCAGGCCGGATTCTTTAATTTCACTGAGCACGTCATCGGGGGTCATGTCGAACAGCGCTTTTTCGAGCGCGGCGTAGCCGTCGCGGGCGATGTACTCGTCGATGATTTCCGGGTTGATGACGGCGCAATTGCGAAGCACAATGCGCAGTTGCTTACGGTAGAAGCTGATGTCTTCTGCGCGCGGGTCGGTTTCTTCCGGATGCTCTTTGTAGACTAGGCGCTCGACCTTGCGGCCTTTCACCATGTGCTCGCTGATAATCTCTTTGGCATCCTTGGGGCCGACTTTGACGTAGAAGGTTTCGTCGGGGAGGATTTTGACGATCGGACCCTGTTCACAGAAACCGAAACAACCGGTTTTAACGAGCTGCACCTCGGTGTCGATGCCGGCGGATGCAATCTCTTTTTCGAGCTCCTCGTACAGTTCTTTTCCTTTGTTGGATTCGCACGCGGTTCCTGCGCATACCAGAATATAGTTTTTATAGGCCATGGTTACTTGTCCCCTTTAATAATGTCGGTGGAGGGCTTGTCAAAAATATGATCGCTGACCAGCGATTTTCCTTCGAGATGCTCGCGGACGATTCGGCGGGCAGTCTTTTCGTCAACATTTCCGTAAACGACGCGCGGCATATCTTCGCAGGCCACCTCAACCGTTGGTTCGGAAAAGCACAGTCCCATGCAACCGGTTTGTTTGATGGTGACATTCTGAATGCCGGCCTTTTCGAGTTCGTCGAGAAAAGCATCGAATACGCTTTTAGCACCTGCTGCAATTCCGCAGGTTCCCATTCCGATGATCACTTCCGCGCTTTTATTGTCTGCGTCGCGCTGGTTCATCGTCTGTTTCTTTTCATCGCGCAATTTGCGCAAAT
>Ga0307990_1001341_pt1 | contig 20895 bp, 13 predicted proteins | sample EllFjometagen129_FD_203168 | JGI IMG/M metagenome (GOLD analysis project Ga0307990, IMG submission 203168) | Marine microbial communities from Ellis Fjord, Antarctic Ocean - #129 | ecosystem: Environmental > Aquatic > Marine > Unclassified | place: Southern Ocean | collected 2014-10-08
AAAAATAAGCCCGGTCTGCTGTCGCAGCCCGATGGTTTTTTTGTATATGCCTGTTTGAAAGCAAGCTTTCCACAGGCATATACAAAAAAACCCTGACTAACGTCAGGGCTTATTTTTCTGCGGAGAGAGAGGGATTCGAACCCCCGGACCGCTCGCACGGTCAATGGTTTTCAAGACCACCGCATTCGACCACTCTGCCATCTCTCCTGAGAATGGAGTGCAAAAATAATATCATTTTTAAAGAAACAAAAATTAATTTCAATTTAATTAAAAAAAATGCAGCAATATTAAAACATGGTAAAATATTTCATGCTGTTCTTATCGCCTACTATGTTTTATGATTATACTTTATGCTTAACAAAATCGTGGTAAATCGGCTAAAACCCTCTAATATAGGCAGGCTTATTAACAATCACCCCTTATTTATTAACAAAATACAAGTTTTTTAGTCAGAAACTTGGAAAAGTCCAACAATGCTATATATTTGCAGTTAGAAGTAACAAAAGTTTTAACCTTAAAACCTTATTATTATGAACAAAGCACAATTAGTTGATGCAATGGCTGAAAAAGCTGGTCTGACTAAAGCAGACGCAAAAAAAGCTCTCGACGGATTTATCGGAGCAACTACTGACTCACTAAAAAAAGGTGACCGTGTAGCATTGGTAGGATTTGGTTCTTTCTCAGTTAATGAAAGAGCTGCCCGCAAAGGTAGAAATCCACAAAAACCAAACGAAGTAATCAATATTCCAGCTAAAAAAGTTGTTAAATTCTCAGCTGGTAGCGAATTGAAAGACTCTGTAAAATAATTAGATAATACAGATTGTAAAAAAGGAGCGTTCTGCTCCTTTTTTTTCTTTATACACACATGAAAGCATCTTACAGAGACCAACTCATCACATATCTTTCTCAATTTCTCCTAGAAAGAAGGATTTTACGTTTTGATGAAATTCTGAAAAACAGAACAGAGCATCTTATCGTGGTACTGGAAGACATTTATCAATCTCAAAATGCATCTGCAGTACTCAGGACCTGCGATTGTTTTGGAATTCAGGATGTTCACATCATTGAGAACTATCACAACTACAAAATTAATCCTGATGTTGCAATGGGCTCAGACAAATGGCTCAACCTGCATTTTCATGATCAAAAAGCACAAAACACCATTCCGGCACTGAAAAAATTAAAAAGAGAAGGCTATCGAATAGTTGCAACAACACCACATAAAGACGATATCAATCTTGAGGAATTTGATTTAACAAAAGGTAAAGTTGCACTGGTTTTTGGCTCTGAAGTCCCCGGAATTTCTCAAGAAGTTATGCAGGAAGCTGATGAATTCATGAAAATTCCAATGTATGGGTTTACGGAAAGTTTTAACATTTCCGTGTCGGCAGCAATTTGCATGCATCACTTGATTTGGGATCTCCATCAATCGGACATCGATTGGCATCTCCCATTTGAAAGAAAACAAGATTTAAAATTGGATTGGATGATAAAAAGCTTGAAAAAACCGGAGCTTTTGATTCAAAACTTTAAAAAAATCAATCCACATTTAGCTTCTATATAAGCATAAAAGAGCATGCATTTTCAGAACACACAGAATCTGTCCCCACGTTTTAATCCCCAATTATAATTAATTTTCTCTGGTAAACTCGCTGCTCAACAATTGCAGACAGATAGTAAATTCCTTCCGGTAAGTCCAGATCAATACTTTTATTTGATGTAGAAAGGATGTTTTGATACACTAAACGAGAATTCACATCAAAAATACGAATTTCAAAATCTGCATAATCCGCGTTAGAAAACGTTAAAAACAACTCTCCATTGGCGGGATTTGGAAAAACAGAAAACTCCCTAATATCATCTATTTCAACCCCAGATTCATTCGGATACATGCTCAGATAATAATTCCGCAAACTATCGGCAGCCACTTGCAACTCATAAAAACTTTGTGCGACTAGCATGCCGATTGCAATTTGCACAGTGTCCTGCGCATCAATATTCATGGGTCCTACACCAAACATTTGTGCAACATCAGTCCCATATCCGGTTTGCCCAGTAAAATGATTTGTATTTGACATACAATAAAACTTTTCCACCTGATTCAGTCCGTTTGTCATGTCAACCAAGCCATCAGAATATGTCGATTGGTCGAGTGCATAATGATTCGAATTTTGATCGGACAAGAGAATATAACCCGCATACAGTTTGACATCTCCGGAGTGTTCCGCATAAGCAATTTGTTTTGTCTCATCCCATGAAATGCGGTTTCTGTTGTATTTAAACAAATCCCAGTCTGTAAAGAGGGATGCATAAAAATCGTGTAAATCAACAATATTCTGATTAACTAATTCCAGCTCCATTAAAAATGAATTTGGCAAATCATACCATGCGAAAAACCGCTGATTGACTTCAAGATTAAGCGCCGACTCCATATCATAGGCTAGAAATTTTGAAGCAACGGCTTCGTCAGCAAACTCATGATTCACCACAGTACAGGATTCCATCATTTCAAATTCAGTATTTACCCGAACTGCATCTACAAGCGCATCGGTACTATTTCCCATAACCCATGCTGCATCATAAAACAAGTCTCTGAATTCATTGTAATTGAGCCCATTCCCAACCTGTCTCTGATTATCAGCAAAGCCAAGCCTTCCATTTGCAGGAACACTTAAAGATAAACTTCCATTACTAATGTTTGCAAAAGATGGATTTACAATAAATTCGACATATTGTATTCTTGAAAAATTATCAGCAGTAATCTCAAGTTTCACAATCACTACTTCATCAAAATTTATTGGCTCATTTAATTCAATCTGAATTCCAGGATCTTGAATTGTAATATATGAAAGGCTATCTATACTCCCTAAAACCAGATTGGGAGTTAACACACTTGCATTATCTGAACTGATTGAAATCGTAATTTCTACATTATCCGCATCATGCAAATAATTAAAAAGCCAAGCCTGAATTTCAACAATAGATGTATTTTCATACTGATTGTCACGGTCGTCAAATATTTGAATATTTTGAAACACTAATCCCGGTTGAAAATCCTCTGAAACTGCACGAAACATATTAAGTCTTCCGGTACCGAGCATTCCCTGCCAAGGCTCATTGTATGCAATAGTATCAATATTATCTGCTGTATTTTTCAAATGCTCAATACTCTGTAATGCTGAAAGTTGGGGATGTTTAGAGCGCAAAACACCAGCCGCTCCAGCAACAATTGGGGCAGAAAAAGATGTCCCAGCATAGGCATTTCGATAATCATTTCCATCAGATGTTGTCATAATTTGGATTCCGGGGGCACATAAATCAACATGATATCCAAAACTCGATCCTCCACTAGAATTTCCATTTTCGGGAGTCCATTTTTCATCATTACCGGTCGTTCCGCCAACAGATAAGACAAAGTCATAACTTGCTGGATAGAAATTCACGCTATTATTATCATTTCCAGCTGCAGCCACAACAAGTGCATCTTTATTAATCGCAGCATATTGAACAATGTCCTGCTCAAACTGAGCATAATGTGTATTTCCCCAAGAACAATTAATCACCTGAGCACCTTGGTCAGCGGCATAAACGATGCCTTCGTAAGCACGGGTTAACAAACTATCAGCATCCTGAACTTTCAGCGGAAGAATGCGAGACTTGAAACCCACCCCGGCAACTCCTAATCCATTATCAGTATGTGCAGCTGCCATCCCTGCACATAGGCTACCATGCTCATTCATTTCATTTTGGGGAAAATTGTCATTATCGCCCATATCCCATCCTCTAAAATTATCCACATAGCCATCATTATCATTGTCAATACCATCAATTGGATCATCGTAATTATAGGCAATATTATAAATTAGATCTTCATGATCCATGTCAATTCCGGTATCAACAATTGCAATGATCATATTGCTGTCAGACTGATGTACATCCCAGGCATCGTAGGCATGAATGGTGTTAAGATAATACTGGCTTTCATGATTTGGGTCATCCGGAACATATAATAATTTCGGTATATATCGAGGTTCGGCATATTCTACAATGCTGGATTTTTTTAAATCCTTAATGCATGCAATTTTCTGTTTTTCTGACGCTAATTGTATTTCCACATATCGTGTTAAATCAACGGTTTGATATCCATGTATGGATGATTTTTTTGGTTGTTCAACCAAAGGAAAAACCTTATTAATGCTTAAAATTTCATATTTTGATGGTAAATATTTGGCAATATCTTGACATTTAACCTGACTATCTGAAAGCTTAAGGACAATTTTTCCGGGAACTTGCTGTGGCTTTTGCTGTGCCCATAAAGCTTGATTAAAGGACAAAACAAGACAGATTCCAAAAGTGATTATAAGAGATGTTCTCATAAATAAACATTTTTGTTTTCTGCAAGATACAAAATATTAAAATATAATTCTGCAAAAAAAAAAGACCTCCAGGATTCCCAGAGGTCTTTCTGTAAAATTAAATCTTTTATTCAATTTCAACATTTCCGCTAATTGTCAAGCGCACAGTTGATTCTTTTGGGTCATTGGTAATGATAGTGATAGTCTTGCGCTGTTTTCCACGTTTTCCTGAAGAATTAAACGTAACATTAATATGACTTGACTCACCGGGTTTAATCACATCTTTTTCCGGGCTGGTTGCAGTACAACCACAACTGGCTTTAATTTTACGAATAACTAAATCAGATTTTCCGGTATTTTTAAACAAGTATTTATGAGACACCTTTTCTTTTTGTTTGATTGTTCCAAAATCAAAATTAACATCTTCAAATTCAATTTTTGGTGAATTTGCAAGCTCTTCAGGACTTAAATGAGAAAAATCCTCTTCAATTGTGGCACTTACAGATAATCTATTTTGATGATCTTTTTCTCCATTCATTACTAAATATAGTCTGTCAATAACAAAACCATAATCATTTTTCTCTTTAGCATTATAAGTAATTAAAATCACTCCTTTTTCTCCATGCTTTTCTCCGGCTTTCATTCCCTGCAAGGTTTTTGGTTTTGCCGCAATTTTAATATGTGAAGGAACATTTTGGAAGTCAATTGTGACGGGTTTTTCACTCATGTTTACAACCTCAAGCTCTTCCGTTTTAGACTCATTATTTGTAATTTTCACAAATGCAACATGAGAGGTTTTCAGACGCAAGTCTCCAAACACCTTTGGATAATTGTCTTCAATGGTTTTTTCTCTTGGAGTCACATTTCCGGTAATACGTAAGATAGTGGTTGGAGGTGTCGCATTGGTAGTAACGGTAATTGATTTATTAAATTTCCCCGGACGATTCTTTGGGTTATATATTGCTTTAACAAATCCTTCTTCACCAGGTTTAACAGGAGTTCTAGTCCAGTCAGGAGCCGTACAACCACATGATGACCGAACATTCGTTATTACCAAATTTTCACTCCCCGTGTTCTTAAAGGTAAAAGTTGCTGTTTGTTTTCCGGATTCTTCTTGAAAGGTTCCAAAATCGTGGGATGTTTTATCCCATGATACTGTTGCTCCTTTTTGTTGTGCATTAGAAGCCAAACTAATCATCAGGAACAATGAAAGGCTTATACTCAAAATTCGTTTCATGACTTTGATTTTTAAATTATTAAACAAATGTAAATTAAATTTTCTTATTTTAAAACTGTTTTTTAATTATGCTTTCTATTTCTACAACTATCAGACCATTTTTTTTATGTTTCGTTGCCTGATAAAATAATTATTTTGGAATTACCGTCATTCTTGCCACGGGAGTTTGGTCATGTGTTGCAAATTCCCATTTTGCTTTCCAGCCGTTTCCGTTAATACTACTTTTAAATATAAATTTGCAGACACGCCACCCGAGCAAAAGGACTTGCAAAACTTAAAAGGAAAATTAACCAAAGCAAACATACATAATCGTGGGTAGAACAAATACCTTAAAATGAACGATAAAATTATTGTCTCTATTGATACTGAAAAGTTTGATGCTGCTAAAACTTCCAATTGGAAACACTATTTATCAATAATAATAACGAATGAAAAAAAAGAACTAGCAAGCTTGTTTGATTTCTAATTTGGGTGTCCCACTGTCGAAATCAGGAGTCTCCAAACACTTTTAGATAATTGGCTTCAATGGTTTTTTATTCCGGAGTCACATTCCCGTTAATTCGCAAAACGGTCGTCGAAGGTGTTGCATTGGTCGTGACGGTAATTGATTTAGCGAATTTCCCTGGACGATTAGTTGGGTTATATGTTGCTTTAACATATCCTTCTTCACCAGGTTTAACCGGAGTTTTTGTCCAGTCAGGAGACGTACAACCACATGATGAACGGACATTCGTTATTACCATATTTTCACTCCCCGTGTTCTTAAAGGTAAAAGTTGCTGTTTGTTTTCCGGATTCTTCTTGAAAGGTTCCAAAATCGTGCGATGTTTTATCCCATGATACGGTTACTTCTTCTTGTGATACTGTCACCTCTTCTTGCTGTGCATTAGCAGTCAAACTAATCATCAGGAACAGTGAAAAACTTATACTCAAAATTCGTTTCATGATTTTGATATTTTAATTATTAAGGGGGTTTCTAAAAATTCATTTTTTTGACTTTTTTCATCCCAGATTAGAGCCCATTTAATTCTGTGATGATAATTTATGCAATATTATAAAAATATTTTCAATAATCAATTCAAAAAATATTAATTAATTAACTAACTAATTAACAGGTGATTATGATTTGTATAAATTCAATCTATTTACTTGTTCAAATCTAACCTGCATTATTCATGCTTTGCTCCATAAATCCATTCGCCAATTGGCGGACTACTCTTACTCTCGTCTTTGATTTTACTTTGTTATTGGCTATTTGTTCCTATATCCTTTTTCATGAACTTTATTTACCATTTTATGTTTTTTGATTGTTATTTCTTGATTCTCACCAGTATATGCACTGTCATCATGTAATTCTTGATCTTGATCTTCATCTTTTTCAGTTAACAAAGCATCTAAGGGCTGTGAATCATGCACCGAAGCATCAGTTACCCCTCAAACTGCAACATATAGTGTTAAATTAACATCAAATGTAAAAAAAAACAGAAAACAGAAAATTGTAAAAATATTTTGTTTATATTTGCAACAGAAGATAGGGAAAATAACAAGGGAATTGGGAAATTTAACACATTTTTTGCCATGAAGACCATTAAAGAATTACGATTTATCTGTATTTTGCTTTGTGTTTCAGTGCTTTTTACTAAGGTAGCTGCGCAGGAAACTTTTTTCAGAACTTATGAGTTTAATCCCGCCTGTGGGAATATGGCATTTTCTATTGAAAATGCAGAAGATGGTGGATTTTATGTTGGAGGAGGCTATGCTTGCCAAATGTTCATGAATGATTGGATGTTTTTTAAAACGGATGAGCATGGCGATGTGCAATGGATGACCCGTTTTGCATCAACAATGAGTCCAGATTTTATGGATATGATCATAGGTAAAAATGGAAATATCTATGGAGTAGGTAATGTGTATAAATATGAAGAAGGCGAGTATTTCCCAGGAATTGGCTCAGTAACACCAAGTGGTGATAGTCTTACTTGGGAGACAAATTGTATTGATTGGGATGAGGCGTGTGGATACGCCAGTGGAAATTATTTTGATATTAGCAAAACAGAAGATGACAATTTTCTGCTTGCTGGAGATCAAGAAGGTTGTTATAGTGGGGCACGCATTGTCTTGTCGAAAATAACAGAAGAAGGGGAAACACTTTGGATAATAAAAGACACTATATATACAACAGGCTCTTACTATGGCGTAGCTGCAATTGAAGTACCTGAAGAGGGCGTGTATTTGATTGGGCATGGCCATAATTATTTTACAGAACAGGTAAATGGTTTGTATCCGCAACAAGGTTTGTTTGTTAAACATGACAACCTTGGTAACCGGCAAATTGCTCGTACATATTCAGTGGAAGGCGATACGGTTGTGTTTACATTTTTTGGGGAAATTGAATATTGGGGAAATGAAAAACTGCTTGTTACAGGTGGTTTTATTGAGGGTTGGGAAAATGCAACGAGTGTCATAGCATTTATTTATCAAGTGGATTTAGAGGGGAATATTCTCGAAAATTCTTTTCTTCATAAAAATAAGAACAGTAGTATTTGGGGGGATGACATTATTAACGGAATAATAACTTTACAGGATGGTGGATTTTTGGTGTACGGAAATGGAACATATGGTCCTACAGCTAGTCAATTTGGCTTTATGTGTCGATACAATTCAGCCTTTGAACCAATGTGGTATAAAACCCTTGGTGATAAAACAGGAGAAACATTTAATGGCAGAATTCACGGTGGTATTGAATTGCCAGATGAGCGTTTAGCATTTACAGGATATAAGAAATTGTATCCTGAAAATTCAAGATCGTTTCTCTTGGTAACCGATGCTTGGGGAAATGGAGATTATCCTAGTTTTGAGCGCCCCTTAGAAGTGCCAATTGCATTGCAACAAACTTTGATTTATCCTAACCCTACAAATGGTCAGTTAATTGTTGATACAGGCACAGATAAAATTGTACCCTTTACATTATTTTCTTTAACTGGTAATTTAATAAAAACAGGAAAGGTTCAAGCAAGAACTAATCTTGATTTATCAGGGTTTTCTGCTGGAATATATGTATTGAGAATGCCTGGTTATGCCCCACGAAAAATTGTGCTTTCTAAATAAAAACGATTATTAACCAATACTTTAAAATTATGAAAAAACTAATTTTTATTGCTGTGTTTTTATTAATGCATGCTATGTTGTCAAATGCCCAACAAATGGTAAAATGGCCATTTAATGGGAAAGAAATTAGCTGGGTTAATCCCTCAAATCCAGTTATATTAAACACCAACGTGTCCATTTTCAATCCGGTTGCAGGTGCCACTGCGGCATATCAAAGTGATGGTACGGCTTTGTTTTATGTCTTGGATGATGGAATATATAGTTCAAGCGGTGCGTTATTAGATAACTTATATCTTGGGAGTTATGGAGCAACATCAAGTGCCATTGGTGATGAAATTTTATTGTTTCCGGAAACTCCAAATGGTTGTGCGTTTTATGCAATTTATGCTGTTAACGCAGCTGGTCATACGGAAATTGTTTATAACAGAATAACACCTGGCCCCTGATTGGATCGTAAGTGAATATGGAGTGATGGAAGATTTAGAAGAACAATTTGTTGGTTTGGCAGCAGGCAAATATAACATTGCAACAAATACTCGTTTAATATACTTATCGGCTGCCGTTGATTTTGACACGAGAACTCCTGAGTCTATATTGGTAGAATATGCTTTACGTAATTCTGACTTACTTCAAACAAGCATTTTCAGCATGCCTATTTTTATATATGAGCATTCAGAGTTAGAAATATCATCACAGAATAAAGCGTGGCTGATGGCAAACTTTAACCCTCCACTAACAGGCACTTCCGATGTTGTTACTTTTTTACATCCAAATACACCGACTCCTATTGAGTATAATGTTTTAGGAGAACAAATAACAGGATTAGAATGGAATGATGATGCAACACTTGCCTATGTTAATGCAGCAGAAGGATCACCTAGAATTACCAAAATGAGTGGTTCACAACCTGCTATAATCCCTATCCAATCAACAGTTAATAATTCACAAAATAATAATATAAACAACTCTCAAATTGAATTAGCTCGCGATGGCTCTTATTATGCGTTAAAAGATAATGGAGATGTTTGGAAAATTAATGGGAGTACAGCAACGGATACATACATGTCAATTGGTTCAAGTGCAATGATAAAAAATTCTATTTATTCTGACCGCTTAAACAGAGTTGATTATTACATGTTACCTGATCAGATAGATGGTGCTTTATACAATGAAACTTATACTGATCCCACCATTTGTTGTTTTGAAAATGTTACTTCAGATTTTGTAAATAACATGAACAATACCGTTGGTTTAGTTGGTGCAGATTTGAAAGTTACAGGAACAAACGTTGTATGGACACCAACAAATAACCCATTTACAACCGGGACTTCAACTCCGGAGGTATATTTCAGAGGAAATATTAATGTTGAACCAGGTGCTAAACTTACCATTCAGGATATGATTATTCATTTTGATGAAAACAAAGGAATAAACTTAACCTATGCCACAAGCGGAAATGGTTCAAAATTACTTATTGATGATGCAACACTAACTGTTTATGAGGTTTGTGGTGGTGATTCAAAAATGTGGAAAGGCATAAAAGTTTATGGTAACGATGGAGACCAAGGGACTGATCCTTGGCTCGGAACACAGCCATATCTTAAAATGATTAATTCTTTTGTAGAATATGCAGAAACAGGTATTAGAAGCCAAAATGGTGGGAATGCAACTATTATAAACACAACATTCAAAGATAATTTAACAGGTATTGTTTATTACTCATCTACACTTGAACACTCAATAATCAGAAATTGTAATTTTAAAACAACGGATGATTTATATATATTAAAAGGACAGGAACCTACATCTCATATATATTTATACTCTGCGAATAATATCGATATTTATGGTACAACATTTATAAATTATGCTGATGAAGTCAACATTTCTAATGGCTATCCAGATCATGGTATAGGAATATTATCGATTAACTCAAACTATTCGGTTAAATGGGGGTTAATTCCTGATCCACCATTTTATGATGTGTGCAAATTCAGTAATTTGTATTATGGTATATATGACATCGGTTTACAAGCAACAAATGCTTTTGTTGATAAAGCTATTTTTTCAAATAATAAGGCAGGAGCATGGTTCCGCAGCAAATCACCCACAGTAATAAATTCCAATTTTAATCTCATTGCCGATGATGGTACTCTTGATTTATTTGATTCATTTGGTCTTTATCTCTCTGGTTGTACAGGGTATCATATTGAAGGGAATTCTTATTATAATGGGCTATTGGGTTTGCAGATTTACAACAGTGGTCCTTATCCTAATGAAATATATAGAAATACTTTTAGTAATCCATCATACAATGGACTCGCATTAGGAATTGTAGCTGTTGGAAATAATAGAAATAAATATACAAAAGACGGCTTGACCTTTATTTGTAATGAGTTTTCAAATACTGATTATGCCATTAGTGTTTTAGGTGGAAATTTATCATCTTTTAGTACAAATTTTGTTGAAACGGATATTGCTTTTGACCAAGGAGTTTTATCAGGTTCAACTTACAAAATTCCTAAAAATGATTTTTGTTCTACTAGTTCTACTGGAGAACATGATTTTCTTTTCAATAATGATGTGCTAGATTTAGGAAGTTACTCTTATTATGATAACTTAAGTAATCCTGAATTAATAAGTTATGATCCAAATAAAATTGACAGAGAGCCGGGTTTAACTGGAAATACCTGTCCAGATCAAACGAATCTTGCTTTAAGCTTAAATAAGGATACTGATTTATCAACCATAAATGAAATTGAAAATAGTGCAGAACAAGAAATCATAGAAGCAACCTATGATATCAATGAACTTAGTTTGTTAATATCAGCACAATCTGCCAACACTTCAAATGAAGCATATGTTTATGAAGAATTGATGAATGGTGCCCCTTACCTCAGCGATACTGTTTTGTTAACTTTCATGAATAATGATCAAGTAAGTGAGCTTTCAAGAACTTCAGTATTGCGTGCTAATTCTCCTTTGCCATTGAAAGTTAACGAAGAACTCTCAAATGCTTCCTTATCAACAGAATTAATAAACTATTTAAACCAGTTTCAAAATGGTGTTAATGCGTTAGAGGCATTAGAAAACAACCTTCAAAATATTCGCTCTGGAAAGCAAAAGCATATTTTTTCTATGCAACGAGATATAATGAATATTCCTGACAGCATAGATGTAAATGCCTATATGCAAGCATTAGAAGCAGATAACTCGATTTTCGCAAAACAGAGCTTATTTGCTTTGCATATGAATTTTGGAAATTTTGCATCTGCAAAAACTTATTTAAATCAAATTAGAGAGGAAACAATGCTTGAAAATGCCTTTATAAATCGTGACAAACTTTTTATTGACTCGTTATTGGTTGAAATTGGTTTAGAGACATTGTCGGAAACCAATATTAATAATTACATTACTAAGTTGTCAGAAATTGCTTCTGATGTTAATAATAATGCTTGTACGTATGCTAGAAATGTTCTTGAGGTTTATTCAGATCAAGCATACTTGCCAATGACAGCACTCCCGAATCCAAATCACGAAAAATCCGCAATTGCAGATAATTTCAATGAAAATATTGAGCGTCCATCCATCACACCTGAACTGGAATCACGCTTTAACATTTTCCCGAATCCTGTCAATGATAAATTATCCGTTGAATTCATTTCAATGAGTAAAACTTGCGATTTTGTTGTATATGATATGAACGGAAAAATCGTTCAACAAATCACTCGCAATGAAGCACTCGGCTATTTTGTACTTGATGTTTCCAATCTAAAATCCGGAAATTACATTATCTATTCACCACAACTTTCTGAAAAGAAACAATTTGTTGTGAAACGATAAAACACTTCATTTCAACTTCTCTAAAGTCCAGAACTTTAGGGAAGTTGTTTTTTTTGCATCAAGTAGCAAGTGTCAGGGTTTATGGGCTAAAACCTACGCTGAGTTGCAAACCAATTGCTTAAATTCAACAGATTTGTCATCTAAGGCATCAAGTTTCACCGAAATTTATTAACTCAACGCTTCGGCTTTCCAATGCGCATACCATCGCTTAGCGAAACGCTGATGCGAAATTTCTAGTTGAAGGAGGCACGACTGAGCGCCGCGCAGATCCGGACGAAGTGAAATCTGTCTTTCCGACTAAGAACTTCACTTTCCTTGGTGAAAATCCAACGCTAACCCGGAAAAACAAGGCTTGATTTATCAAATTTTCCGCCCGGTGTTTTTGTATTGAAAATGAAAGGTTATGCGCCCAAAAAAATTGTCTTATCTATATAAAAACGATTATTCGACCTTGCATCTTATTCATTAAATTTGTTTCTTGAAAGAAAAGAATTAATAGAAGGCCCCTTAATAGAAAAATGGGTTGCAGCAAGTAAAAGCATTAATTAACAGCACCTTATGTTATGACACTTTAAAATCAAAAACTCTGGTATCCCCGATTTTCGGGAGTAAATAATGCCGATGTAGAATCAAAGCTGATACAAGAAATAGAATGAATTGTATCGGCAATTTTGATTTACAATCGGTATTAACATCTAACTATTTGCGGTGAATTTCGGTTTTTTACTTCCAACGCCATCGCCTCATCACACACGCCCCCCCCACTGTATCATGGTTCAGGATTCACCTGCCGTGGATGGTAGGCGGGCGGCGGAACGCAGTGGAGACGGAAACCTCAAATTCCCTGAGTGTCATTTTTCAGGAGTTTGCGAACTGAAAAATGCAACACGAAGCAATCCCGACGCATGTCGGGGCCTCCAACCTCTAACTTCCAATCTTCCTTCTTTCAACAAAAATTCCACCCAGCAAGAGAAAGAAAAACACACCTGCTGCTGCATATTGAATGGTATTTCCGGTTTTATAGGATTGCGGCTCAAAACGGAATTCAATTTCATGTTTTCCTGCAGGAACAAGCATAGCGCGCAATACATAATTTGCTCGAAAGTGCTCATGTTTTTCTCCATCAATATATGCGTGCCAACCTTCGGGATAATAAATCTCAGAAAAAACAGCCAATTGGGTTTTTGATGAATTGGATTCATACACCATGGTATCCGGGTGATAAGAAACCAATTCAATGAATTCTATATCTGCTGAATCATCTTTTATCCTTGGAAAATCATTTAGCTGCGATGCAAATCGTTTATCAATTACCGCCTCTTTGTGAGGATTAATACCTCGTACTGCAACAACCTCTTCATCAGCATTTTCAACCATTTTGTAACTGTCAACAAACCAGGCGTTTCCACATGCCTTTGTGTTTTTAACCGGTCCTAATTGTGGATGAATAATAATGTATTTCGTATTCAACATCGATAAAGCGGGAGTTTGAACGCTTGCATTTATCATGTTGCTGATTTCTTGCATGTTCTGTGTTTCTTGCAACATCATATTTGCATATCCACGAACCATACTCAGTTCCTGAGAAGCAACCGAATCAAACAATTGCTGATAACGACGTATTTTTGCTCCATGATATCCGCCGATTGAACGATGAAACCAGGATGTGCTGGCATCATTAAAAATACTCACCGACATATTTGCAACCCGGTAATGGATATCCTTATCTTTAAGAATTTCATTATCTGCTTTGCTGGCAACAAAGGGTTTTTCAAACTTTCGTTTGGATGTAAAATTATCCGTATCCAAATAGCGGCGATTTACCGGCCACATATCGACAATTACCACAAAGAAAATGAGGGCATAAGCTAGTTCAGGCTTAATTTTACGTTGTATTACCAGATACACAATCAGCGCACCAAGTAAAACAAAAATTAGGGAACGAAATGCGTCTTTTCTAACTAAACTTTCACGATCTGCTTGCAATGCAGGCACATATTCATTCATCATTTGCACCTTCATTTGCTGGTATTGCTGATTTTCTTCTGTACCGGCAAAAATTTGCTCAACGAGCATTCCGTCTTTTTCAGTTTCCGGATTACTAATTCCCGGAGCAACAATAATAACTAAAAGTACTGCAGAAACAGAAATTCCTGCAATCTTAAAAGCCTTCATAACTCGTGCTTTATCAATTTTATCCTTAAACAAATCCCTCAAAGCAAGAAATCCGAGCAAGGGAATGGTAAATTCAGCAATTACGAGGGTCATGGATACCGTTCTGAACTTATTATATCCAGGGAAATACTCAATAAAAAGGTCGGTAAATGGCATGAAATTTTTCCCCCATGATAATAAAATGGATAAAATCGTTGCCGTTAACAACCACCATTTTAGTTTACCTCTCACCAAAAAGAGTCCAAAAATAAAAAGGAAAAACACGAATGCTCCGACATAAACCGGACCGGATGTCATAGGTTGTGCCCCGAAATATAAAGGCATTTGTTTAATAATTGAATTGCTGTTTTCGGGTGGCAGGTATTTACTCAACACCCCATAGGTTTCACTATCACGGGAAAGTTCTCCTCCAGAGGCACCTCCTTTAAAGTTAGGCACAAGCAATGTCAGTGTTTCGCCAATTCCATAACTCCATTGAGTGATATAATCCTTATCCAAACCACTGGTTTTATTTTCTTTATTGCTGGTTAATTCACTCGGCCCTCGAATGGAGTAATCCGAATATTCCATTGTCGTCAGTAAGGGTGTAGCACTTGCAGCAACAGCAATTAATACACCACCAAACAAAATTGCCGTCGTTTTTCCGAATTGCACCAATTGTTTCTTTCTGATAACTTCAACCAGCTGGTAAATTCCGTAAATTAAAGCAGTTAAAAGGGTATAATACACGATTTGCACGTGATTGGTAAGGATTTGTAAAATCAGGAAGAATGTCATCATCATCATTCCCCAGAAAGGTTTTCGGTCGTATGCCAGATAAATTCCGGCAATAACCGGTGCCATGTAACCGAGAGCAATCGCTTTAGTAACATGCCCTGCCGCAATAATTATGAATAAGTAGGATGAAAACCCGAATGCAACAGCGCCACCCATGCTCAACCAGGGTTTAACACGAAATACGAGCATTAGCAAATAAAATCCCAGCAAATAATAAAACAAGTGAGCAATCGGACGCCAATTTCCGAAATTGATAAAACGATCAATTTTTGCAAACACATTTTCCTGCTTAGGGCTGTGAATTAAATAAGTAGGCATCCCCGAAAACATGGAATTTGTCCACAATATGGGTTCTCCGGTTTCTTGTTTATATTCCTTGTACTCTTTAGCTGCCGCTTGATAAACTTTCCAGTCATGTGTTTCTAATTTTTGATTATTCAATCTTGGGGAGAAATAAAAGATAGAAATCAATAAAAAGCCCAATACGGCAACAAGATGCGGAAGTACCTGAGTTTTAAAATTTATTTGCATAACAATAGATTTTGCTCAAAAATAAGAAAAATGCAGAATATACAAGCCAACAATTCAGATTGCTGTTTTTCACATCATTTTTTTGAAAAATCATTAAGGGGCCTTCTATTAATTCTTTTCTTTCAAGAAACAAATTTTATTGCATTATCCCGATAGTGCTTCAAAAAATTTCATTGTCTATGAAAAACGTTGAAAATCTTGATGCGAAAGAATTATTAGAAGGCCCCTTAATAATGTGATTATTTTTTATCTTTATCCACCAGAAAAACACTTTACAATGAAATCAAGACGAACGTTTAAACGAATATTTTTTGCAGGCAAATTGCACTATATTACCCCCGAATATTTTCATAATTTCTTCGGACACCTGTCAGGCTTATCTAAATTTATTCACAAACACAAAAATCAACTTGCATATAATGATTTTTGTACCCGAAAATTTGAATATAGCAAACGATACGGACTTTTTAGCCACGTTATTGAATCAGAAAACCTTAAAAACATCAACTACCTTGAATTTGGCGTTGAAAATGGAAGTTCATTCAAATGGTGGATTAAAAATATGAGTCATCCCGATGCGCGGTTTTATGGATTTGACACCTTTACAGGACTCCCCGAAGCTTGGGGTCCGTACAAAAAAGGTGCAATGGCTGCCGGAGAAATTCCTAAAATTGAAGATTCCCGTCATCAATTCATTCAAGGATTATTTCAACAAAGCTTGCCCGATTTTCTCAAAACATTTGACAATTCAAAACGAAATGTCATCCATCTTGATGCTGACCTCTATTCATCAACATACTATGTCTTAAACAAAATGCATCCCTTTTTAAAACCGGGCGATATACTTCTGTTCGACGAATTTAATGTTCCTATGCATGAATACAAGGCATTTACTGAGTTTGCAAGCTCTTATTACATTGAATATGAAATACTTGGAGCAGTAAACAACTTTTATCAAATTGCTGTAAAAATTAAATAGCAGCTCCGAAAAAAGACTTAAAAAATCCCTTAATATTTCCTATCTTTGCAGCTTAATGCATAACATATATGGAGCACATTAGAAACTTTTGTATCATCGCCCACATTGACCATGGGAAATCCACATTATCTGACCGCTTACTACAAGCAACTCAGTCGGTTAATGAACGGGATTTTCAGGATCAGGTTTTGGACAATATGGATTTGGAACGTGAGCGTGGAATTACAATCAAGAGTCATGCAATCCAAATGCTGTACACGTTTGAAAATAAAGATTATGTTCTAAATCTGATTGATACTCCGGGACATGTGGATTTTTCATATGAAGTGTCTCGATCCCTTGCTGCCTGCGAAGGAGCAATACTTATTGTTGATGCAACACAAGGCGTTCAGGCTCAGACCATTTCAACCCTTTACCAAGCCATTGATAATGATCTGGAGATTATTCCAGTCATGAATAAAATGGATATGGACAGCGCAATGCCCGATGAAGTAGAAGAACAAATCATCGATTTAATCGGTTGTGAACGAGAAGATATTATTCGTGCCAGCGGAAAAACCGGTGAAGGAGTTGATGAAATATTAGAATCAGTAATAAAACGCATCCCTGCTCCATCAGGCGATTCAGAAGCCCCGTTGCAAGCACTTATTTTTGATTCTGTTTTCAATGTTTATCGCGGTGTAATTGCATACTTCCGTATTTTTAACGGAACGATTAAAAAAGGAGATCACGTTAAGTTTTTCAATGCTGACAGTGAATATCATGCCGATGAAATCGGGAATTTAAAAATTAAAATGGATCCGAAACCAACATTATCAGCCGGTGATGTTGGATACATTATTTCCGGAATCAAAGCTGCCAAAGAAGTTAAAGTCGGTGATACACTCACACATGTTGAAAACCCGTGTGATAAACCGATTTCAGGCTTTGAGGACGTAAAACCCATGCTATTTGCCGGAATTTATCCGGTTGATGCAGATGAGTATGAAGAATTAAGAGCGTCAATTGAAAAATTACAGCTTAATGATGCTTCGCTATCCTTTATTCCTGAATCATCTGCGGCTTTAGGATTTGGTTTTCGCTGCGGATTTCTTGGACTCCTGCACATGGAAATTGTTCAGGAACGCCTCGACAGGGAATTTGACATGGATGTCATTACTACCGTACCGAACGTGCCATACATTGCACATCTCGGTAACGGAGAAACCATAGAGGTTCATAACCCGTCAGGACTACCCGGCCCAAACGATTTGGATTACGTTGAAGAGCCGATGATTAAAGGAAATATTATTACACCTTCAGAATCGATTGGCCCGATTATTAAACTTATTGTTGACAGACGGGGAACTTTGCTGAATCAACTTTACTTAACAAACAATCGATTGGATATAAGTTTTGAGCTGCCACTCGGGGAAATCGTCTTTGATTTTTATGACAAGCTCAAAAGCATTTCCAAAGGATACGCCTCTTTTGATTATTATCCGTCAGGACATCAACAGTCAAAACTTATCCGATTGGATATTTTGTTAAATGGAGAAATGGTTGATGCACTTTCAACGCTGACACATGTTGATAATGCCTACCGACTCGGTCGCCGAATGTGCGAAAAACTGAAACAACTTATTCCACGTCAACAATTTGATGTTGCCATACAGGCTGCTATCGGTGCGAAAATCATCGCCAGAGAAACAGTAAAGGCCGTGAGAAAAGACGTAACTGCCAAATGCTACGGTGGAGATATTACGCGAAAACGCAAATTGCTTGAAAAACAGAAAAAAGGGAAAAAACGTATGCGTCAGGTTGGCTCGGTAGAAGTTCCGCAAAAGGCCTTTCTTGCAGTGCTAAAGTTGGATTAGTGTCTGTCATTACAGGCAAACATTAATCAAATCTACTTTATTATCCGCAAACTTTCGCACTGACCGTCATCGGTGCAGATTTGCAATATCATTAGCCCCGATTCTGAAACCGGCAATTTGAAACTTGCGCTTCCCTGCATGGAAAAATCCGTACTTGTAATCACTCTGCCCAACATATTATAAAGCACCATTGTCCCGGATTTAGGCAACTCACTCAGCAAATCAAAACGAATTGAAAACTCACTTGTTTCAAGCTGATTAATAGAAAAATTTTGTTGCGATGAAAACTCTGCAATGCCGGTCTCGCCAAGCTCAAATTCCGCAATTACTGGCAAGTGATCACTGAAATTGTACATTGCATAAATCACTTCGCTTGGCGCCGAAGCATTTGCAGGGCTGATCAATGAACCGTTATGACGATTTCCGTCCTGTCCCAAAGTTGTATAAGAATCTTCTAAATAAAGCATTCCGTTTTCACCTGCCATTACATCATCAGAAACGAGAATGAAATCAAATCGATCATCCATTCCTCCGTATGAGGGGCATCCATCATCAGAGTCATGCGTGCTTTGGGTATGATAGTAGCGAAAACTATAACTACCCCAGTCACCCGGTTGATCCACAGGATCCACAAATTGAATATTCCCTTGTGCGGGATCTAATAAATTTTGATATGCGGGTTCGTCTGAGGTATATACATTAAAATCCCCGGAAAATATCACATTCCGCTTGTCGGATTGGTTACTCCAATACTCCATAAATTGCGAAGTCGCATAGGCACGATCTGAACTATCATCATATCCAGCCTTTAAATGAGCAACAGCCACCCTAAACCGAACCTGAGGCATAACATCCAAATGCCGCATTTCGTAAATATTAATATCCCTAATGCCGGTGGTAACAGTTTCCTGACTTAGCAATTCCAATTTTGTATTATCGTAATACAACATGTTAATCAGACTGCCGTCATCCTGATTTAAAATCGCAGCGGCTCTGTAATGAGAAACGCCATCCACATTCAAAGCATTTCCGAGCAAATGATTCACTGCATATGAACTTGGATCCATTTCATTCACAGTAAAAATATGCGGTTTCACATAATCAATAATCACGGAAAGATTATCCGCTTTATCATTCATATTGTTATTAATTGGGGTACACCAATCAGTATAGCTTCCATAATACAACAAATTATACTGCATCATTTTAATGGTTTCCTGTCCGGATACCAGAAACGATATGCCCGCAAAAAAAATAATAAATAAACGTTTCAATTTCATCTTAATTCAATATTTCGTTTTCGTTTACTTCAAAAACATCGCCAAATTGTCGTAATGCATCCATATCTATTTTACGTTTATCTCCAACAATAATAATCTGCATGGGATTTTCTGCAATATGTGTTTTTTGAAACAGCTCCAATTGCGATTGTTCCAACTCATCATACACCTGATAATAGAGCTTACGAGGGTCTGTTTGATGTCCTTGATTTCTCCATTCTGCTGCAAGATACGAAATATTTCGAAAATCAGGCGTTTCACTTGCAATCGATTGTTTTAATGCCTGCTTCAAATCAGGGATACGTTGTGATTTGACTGGCGCTTGATATATCAATGAATCCATCAATCGAATTGCATCAACTGTTTTGTCAGATTGTGTTCCGACAAAGGCTTTAAAATAAGATTGATCCTCAGGATAAAATCCCGTAAAATAATTCGCCCAAGCGGTATAAGCCATACTACGCAGCTCTCTGACTTCCTGAAAAACAACAGAAGCCATACCAACGCCAAAATATCGATTGTAGGCATTAACGATTGCGCGCTCATGTTCTTGCACTGCCTTACCGGGAATATATAAATAAATTTGACTCTGTATCGCTTTTTTATCGTTAAGGAAATAGATTCTGGATTCATCGTATGCCTGAATTTCTCGGCGATATAATGGCATATCAGTGTATTCTGCATCAAGGGTTAAACGCTGAGATATTTTTCCCGTCAATTCACGCTCAGGAATTTGTCCTGAATAATGAATTTCA
>Ga0307990_1001342_pt1 | contig 20895 bp, 14 predicted proteins | sample EllFjometagen129_FD_203168 | JGI IMG/M metagenome (GOLD analysis project Ga0307990, IMG submission 203168) | Marine microbial communities from Ellis Fjord, Antarctic Ocean - #129 | ecosystem: Environmental > Aquatic > Marine > Unclassified | place: Southern Ocean | collected 2014-10-08
ACTATTCAATAATTTTTCTTTTTGAAGTGCCCCCATGAATCAACAGGGTATTTTAAAAAGAAAAATTTTTAAGGGTTTTACTTGGATTTTAACTCAGTTCTTTGTTAGCGGCTGTAATTTTTCAATTTAAAATTACTAAAATTCGCTGGATGATCAGATGTCCAGTTAATTGTATCATATAACCTGCCGATATTATCTAAATTAAAATCAGTTTCACTATAAAAAATTCTGTCAGCACCATGTAAGAATGTTGAATCAGAGTCTGTTAATCTTAAATCATTTAGTTCTTCCCATAATAGAGGCAATCCAAACTGAGGATTAAAATCTCCCATTAAAATGATTGGTTCAGAGATCGTTTCAAGGTGCTTTATTGTATTTTCTAAACCTTCATTATATTCAGATGAACTTAAGCCGTAGTGAAGGGAAATGACATGAATTGATAAGGTATCATTAATCTTTAATCGTGCATCAAGTATGCTCTGTTTTCTCCATTTATCAATATAAGATACTTCAATATTGTTTATCTCCAATATTTCATATTTGCTTAAAATTGCATTTCCCCATTCACCATGGACTGGATATATACCTTCAGGATCATTATATCCATGAGAACCAAAAGAATAATTCATTTCCAGTTTGTCTGATACAGATTCAATATAATCTTTGATGACGTTGTTATATCTATTCATGGGTACTTCCTGTAAAGCAATCAATATGGGGTTAATACTATCAATAATATGTACTAAGTTATCTAATTGTTCATTTGTCCCTCCTACTTCATCACTATTCCAAGGGTCTTGAAATGATTTAAACCCTAATTGAATATTGTAAGTCAAACATGTCAATATGGAATCTGATTTATAATTGGTTACTATGTTTTTATAATAGGTTGATCTGTCATTTTCGTAATTATAGGGCTCTTTGCTACAAGAATGCAGAATTAATAGAATCAAAATTATAGGTATCGATCTTGCTTTCATATTATGTTCGTTAAGATACATAGTTTACAAAAGTTAAAAATTAGACTTTACACTAAATTAGTTTCTAACCTTATTGATTTTTCTTTGTTTCTTAATTCACTTTCATTAAAGTATCCCAAAAATACGCTTCTGTAAAATACTTTCCAAATTCCATTACCTAAATCTTCAATAACCACGTATTTGCCTTTCAAAGCAGCAGTTAAATATACCCAATAATAAGACTTCCACCTTATAGCACCATTTTGAGTTACTTTTAATATTTTCATATTTGATTCATAATCAAATTGAGGTATTCTTTCGGGAAAAGGTCTTGTTGAAAAACTGTGAATTGAGGCGGGTGTTTCCATTCCCAATGCTTCGTGGGGTCTTATATGATTATATTCCTTTACAAAGTGATTTAAGCGACGTTGCTGTGCTTTTAAATCATATGCAGAAGTTTTAGCACAAGCGGCTTTTAAATCACGGTGCATTCTTTCATGTCGCCCGTTTTGTTCTGGGTGTGCTGGGTCTGAGAAAACAGGCATAATTCCCAATTCTATAAACCAGTAGGACAATTGAGTAAATCGCTGAATGGCTCGTACTGAACCAAAAGGGCTACCGTTATCTGTGTGCAGTTGTTCGGGAATACCATATTTCCTGAAAACCATGTCAGGCAAAAAGTATATGAGACCGGAAATGCCCTTAAGAGGCTTTATGATATGTAATAATTGTGGGGCAAAGATGACAGGGAATTCATCGAAGGGAAATGGTGGCATTTATTGGTATTACCATTGTTGCAATTGTGGTGTTCGGTTTAAAGCACCTGAAGTAAACAAATCATTTGAAAAGTTGCTTAAAAAGATTGAGCTGAAAGATGAATTTAAAGAGGTGTTTAAGCTAGCAGTGAAAAGTAGAACGGATGAAATGATGGCTTCTAAAAGAAAAAAAGTTAAGGATACAGAAGTACTTATAAAAAAACATGAAGCCAGATTGTTGAGGTTGGAGAATAGCTTTCTGGATGGTGAAATAACCGGCAGTGATTATTCTAATATGAAGCGAAAAGTTGAGGAAGATATTAGGAAGTTCAAGTTGGGGCACAAAGAAATTAAATCAGTGGATGAACATTTTATGAAAGATTTGGCGAAAGGAATTGAAATTATCTCAAACATACATAATATATACGAAATCAGTAATATAGAAGGCAAAAGGCGTGTTGTTGGTTCGATCTTCCCCCGAAAATTTATTTTCGAAAAAAATTTAACTCGAACCAATGAAATAAATGATGTTGTTCGCTGGATGATGAGTAATAGCAAGGGTTTCCGGAGGTTGAAAAAAGAAAAACAAAGGAAAAATCTGGAGTATTCCAGTTTAGTAGCGGTTTCTTTACTCCGAATATAATTGCAAACTGTTGTGTATCCTATGTCAAAACCCTGACCATGCAAAGATGCTAAAATATCAATCTTCTTTAACTGCTGTTTGGACAAACCGCTCATCCGTTTCTTTTTATTCTGTTCCAACAACAAATCAATGGCGGTTTGAACTCCTTGGGTGAGACGTATTTTGCCCCTGGTGTTACTGTTGTAAGTTGGTAATTCCGACAAACAAATTGATAGAGCCTGTGAGGATGTTTTGCCTGAAGCCAACAACAAATTGTATTGACCAATGTACTTTGAAACCGTCTTGCGGCTTATGCCTAAATCGCTCGATATTTGACGCTGACTAAATCCATCACGGTGACTGCGTAATATTATTTCTTGTTTAGTATACATACTTATCATTTTTATTGAACGGTGATTTTTGCCATTCAAGGTTTAGTAAATGGTATACTTTTCGATTAATATGTGGGGGCCTTCCTAATTAATATAAACATATTAGGGTGTATTTAGTTGTACTAAGGATTAAACTAGTAAATCTTATGAATTTCTTTTGGTTTTTAGATGTTTTTCACTAAAAACAGACGTGTTTTTCAATAAATTCAGGATTCTTTATGGAAAAGTTAGCTTATATCGCTACTCTTGATACTATTTTGTGAAGATTTGCTTTAGTTTTTGGCTTATTTATAGAGTTTTTACAGGTTTGCCACGTTAAATATGGAAGAATCAAGACTTTTATGCAGGATTTCTTAATGGTATCGCACAATACTATTTATCATACTTTAATTATTTAATCAATTTTAATATTCTAACTTTCTTAATATAGCAAGATTCATGATTTGAGGTGAATTTACCAAATTGTTTCAAGTCTTTTTTATTCATCTTTTAATGTATTTATATTACCTGTACTGATTGATAATATGAAAAAAAGATCAAATGATCAATACTATATTAACACATTTGTTTTCAGAAAGCACCAATGTTTTAATTATTCAGGCCTATAGTATTTATTTTTAACTACTTATGCATTCTCACCTTGACTGCGCCAAACTCCGAATACCTATATTCAAGGTTTGCCTAATTGACTTAATGCTATGTTTCACTTAGTATAAAAGTGAAACATGGTTTCTAAAATATGGGCACTCCTGGATTGATAGTAGATGTTATTCAATGATAAATCCTAATCTGCCTCGTTATTAATTTGAATAAAAAATTAACATATAAACATGAAAAAAAGATTAAAATCTGAAGGAAGTGAAAAGATTTTTTTACAAAAAAACACCATTTGTGTTTTAAAAACAATCAAATCATTTGTAATTTAATGCGCCCAGCTTACCAATTAGCATATGGATATTGAGGATAACATTATTATAGTCAACTCAATAAAGAATACGTTAGGAACAATTATTTATCCGGTAGTGAATTTTTAATATTTGATTTAATACTATCCGATTTGTATAAAAAAAACCCCGCCTTATCAAAGCGGGGTATCATCAATAACCAAAAAAAATGGAAAATCAATTATGAGAAAAATAACCCTCCATTTATATCAATAATTTGTTCCTGTGATAAATAAAGATTCATTAGAAGCCAAATATGCTGCCAAATCAGTCACTTCTAAAGCTTCACCTTCGCGACGCAAAGATGAAGCTGTTACTACATTAACTCTAATCTCCTAAGGTCTTAGCTATTAAGCTCAACCTCTCTTATATTCCTAAAGCTTGACCACCACCAATCTGGATAGTTTCAGCTGTTATAAAAGATGCATCATCACTAGCTAAGAAAGATACAACCGAAGCAACTTCTTCGGGTTGACCTAATCTTCCTAACAGGATATTATTTTTCCATGAAGCAAATACTTCAGGCTTAGTTGATTTAATTTGAGCATGGAATGGCGTATCAATTGTACCAGGAGAAACTGCATTTACTCTAATTCCATATTCAGCTAAATCTTTTGCTAATGCTCTTGTAATTGCATGAACTCCAGCTTTAGACGTTCCATAAATTCCAGCTCCAGGTCCACCTGCATTCCATCCTGCATTTGAAGTATAATTAATGATTGAAGCGTTTTCTCCTTTTTTAAGGAAAGGAATGGCCGCTCTGGAAGTAAAAAATACTGAATCAAGGTTTAATGCCATAACAAATCTGTAAAATTCAGTTGTCATATCTTCAAACCTGGATCTTCCACCTAAGCCACCTGCGTTGTTTACAAGCACATCAATTTTACCATACTTCTCACCAATTGCAGTGATATTTGAAGTTACTTTTTCTTCGTTCGTAACATCAAAACCGTAGTACTCTGCGGTAATTCCTTCTGCAGCAAGCTCTTCTACTCTTTTAGCTCCTTGTTCATCTTCTATACCATTTAAAACAACAGTATATCCATCTTTACCTAATCTTTTTGCAACTTCGAAACCAATTCCTCCGGTTGCACCAGTTACAATTGCTACTTTATTTTTTAAATTCATCTTTATATATTTTAAATTAGTAATTAAATTGTTTTTATTTTCTTAATTTTCTACTGATTCTATATTTCTTGCAAAGAAATAGATAGCTCCTACTCCAAGTGGAACAAAAATCGCTATGGCAATAAAAATTGGAGTATAAGATACTTCCGCAATTAGTGGAATTAAAAAGTTCATAATAATTACAGAGAAAACTCCAACCATTCCAGCAAGGCCAGCTAATGATCCAACTGATTTACCACTGAAAAAGTCACTTGGCATTGTTTGTATATTACTAATTGCGAATTGAAATCCAAACAACACAAAGAATACAATGGCTACAAATCTTTCAGGAGTGTTACCAATTAATACTGTAGCAATAAGTCCCAGTAACATTATAATTCCTCCAATTAAAATAGTTGTTTTTCTACCTTTATTAATTGAATTAGTTTTTGCGATAATTTTTCCTGAAACATAACCCCCTGCAATACTACCAATGGCTGCACCTACATAAGGAACCCAAAGGAACATACCTACTTCTTTAACGTTAAAATCGTAAACATCAAAAAGATAAATAGGCATCCAAGCTACAAATAACCACCAAATTGGTTCTAAAAAGAAACGACCAACTACTACAGCCCAAGATTCTTTATGAGAAAGAATTTCTTTCAAACTTTTTCCTTTGGTTTCTTCTGTTGCATTTTGATCAGCTTCACTTTGACCTTCCAAAATGTATTTTTGTTCTTCTTTTGTAATCCAAGGATGCGTTCTTGGCCCACTTTTGTTTATTAACAACCAAGGAATAATCCATAAGATCCCAAAAGATCCAATAACCATAAAAGTAATTCTCCAACCAAAAGCAATAAACAATGCTGCAATAAATGGTGGCGCAATAACAGAACCTATTGAAGCTCCCGCATTAAACAAACCCTGTGCAATGGCACGTTCTTTAATTGGGAACCATTCCGCATTACTTTTTACAGCTCCTGGCCAGTTTCCAGCTTCAGATAAACCTAAGGTACTTCTTAAGAAACTAAGAGAAAACAATCCTGTTGCCATAGAATGGAAGAATGAAGATATCCCCCATACTCCAATACTAATAACATAACCAATTCTTGTTCCCACTTTATCAAATAATTTTCCCGAAAAAAGTTGTCCTAAAGCATAGGCAACCATGAATATATTCAAAATATAGCTATAGTCGCTTTTTGTAAGCCCTAATGATTGTGAAATTGATCCAACTACATTTTCATTACCCCACATAATTGCGAGTGCACTTCTATCAATATAATTGATAACTGTGGCTAAAAATATTAGACCAATAATCCACCATCTTAATCCTTTAATTTTCATATCTGTTATATTTAATTTTTATCACCAAAATAAGCAACATTCCCACCTTTGAGGAAATCTTCACGTACCGGACTAAAAACATCTATTAAAATTCCCTCTTCAAGACAAATAACACCATGATCCAAATTTGGTGGAATATAAACGCCATCGCCACCATTTACAATTTTCTTCTCACCATCAATCATAAATTCAAATTTACCTTCTGCACAATATGTGGCCTGAGTATGAAAATGATCATGAGTAGCACCTACCGCACCTTCTAAAAATTTAACTTTGACCATCATAATTTGATTATCATACCCTAGAAATTTACGGCTTACACCACCACCGAGATCTTCCCACTCCATGGTTTCAGTTAGTATGAATTCTTCACTTTTATTCATAATATTTTGTTTTAGTAATGTTTAGTATTCTATTTTAATTGTTTGTATATAACCTGGCTATCAATAGTTTTACTCAAGTTGTCGGGAATCTCAAACTCCCAAATTTCTCCATTTACCAATATCAAATCAAATACAACACTGCTTTCAGTATTTTCTTTTGTAACAACTTTTTTGATTTGCGATGTTGCTTTTTTAGTTAATTCGGCCACAGGATTAAACTCACCATGGGGCTCAATAATATTTACAAATAGGTAATTTCCTTTGCTCTTTTGTCTGAGCATTATTGCTGATTCAGAACGAAGATTGTAATTAGGATCATTGGCTCCTATTTTTGTAAAAAGAATATCGGTATTATCATCTGTTAACATTGTTAAAGTGTAAAACCTGTTGTTAACCATCCATGTTGCTTGCGCATTGCCATTTTTACCTTTCCCCTCACCAAATAACCACAAATGTTGATACCCATCACTAACTCCCAGCGAATTAATTTGATTAGTAAACATATTCACAGGAAATGCTGTTTCAATAAGTTGGCCGTTATAGTAATAAGGTAAATCCAGTTGGTGTTTGTTTTCAGATGATACCTGAAATACATCAATTACTATGGGTTGTTCCATAGATGGAATGTTTGCCATTATCATAGTTCGATACATTTCAACATCCTGATATGCATTTTTCTCAGAAGCACTCATATATTGAAGATCTGGATCTTCGGTTGAAAAAAGCACACACTCTGGATTGTGTACTGAGGACAGGGAGTACTTGCCTTCAAACTGACAAGTTTCATCAATTGTTATTGTATTATGTGCAATTGATTGTTTTGCCCATGTAACGTTTTCAGGTAAGTAACGACCACCATATTTAGCTTCAATATTCAAAAATCGTGCAGCACCATAATCTCTAATTATCTCAGTGTTATTATTGTAATAGATAAACCCAAGTTTGTCAAAATGACCATGTCCTAGTCCATGTGATGTAGATTTCATCAATAAACAACTCTGGTCGCTATTATCACCACTTCGTAGAATTCCAATTCCACCTTCATCTCCTGAAGCACCATCTGTTAAGAATAGCGAACGCCAATTATATGGTTTTGCAAGATCCTTTTTCCAGTCGATAGCCAGTTTTAAACCTGCATCAGTAAATATTATCTTTTGCTGAAGTATGGCAATATCAATTAATCCAGGATTTTGCCCGTATTCAGCATAAGCAATATCAACAGCATAAACCATTTCAATGGTTTCAAGTGTTTTGTCTTTAATTGCATCATTAAGCGGAAAAAATGCACCGTTTGTATAAGTAAGCTGAAAGGATGTTTCAACAGCTTTTTTCAGGATACTATCGTTGTATGCAAATATATGTAAATCAGGATCGTTTTTTTGAATTGCTTCGGCAAAAACAATAAAGGGCATCATCGCGTAACGCTGATAATAAGGGCCTTCAGTATAATAACCGTCAGGAGAAAACAGTTTATTCAGCTGTGCTAAAAATCCTCCATTTCCATCTTTGGCTAATCCTTTTAAACTTTTTTGTACTAAATCATCATTGCCAAGCACATAACCTGTCATACCCACAGCTGCAACAGCCCATGTACCATGATTGTGTATTCGGTTAAAAGTATATGCAGAACCTTCGGAAAGAAAGTTAGCCATTGGCATCAGAACGCCATCTTCAATTTTCTTTCTGTCTTCAGGAGAAATCCAATTATAAACCAAATCATAACCCTGTATCGAATAAACTAACCATACACATTCATTTAATCCTTGCCAGAATAGTTTTCCGGGAGTTTGTTCTTTTCTCTCAGGATGCAAACCAATGGTTGTGTATATTTTTGAATACTCCAATAGCATTGTTGAAACGTAGGAAGCATATTTTTCATCACCTGTTATCTGGTAAAGTACTCCTGCTTCATAAATTTGCATACCATTTTTCTTATGCTGTTCATGAGTGTAACCTCCACCAGGATCTTTTGGAATGGGAACATCTATTTTCTCTTCAAGTTTTTGATCGACTAATGTTTTGAGGTTTATAAAGGAATTGTCAACTAGATTATTTACACCAAGTAGCAATTTGAATTCTTTTGCTCCCGTTTTGGATAACAATAATCGTGGATGATTATCACCTGAAGAATCATTATTTGTTGTAGTATTTGAACAACCCGCAATAATGAATATCAGTATCAGTAAATTTAATTTAAGTGCCTTTATGAATATATTTTCTATCATTTAAAGTAATTTCTAGTTGTTATCAATTCCAATGTTTATTCCTTCAGAAAAATCAGATGAATTTGAAAGTCTGAAATCATGTTCCTCTTCATTAAAATAAATTGGTTTCACATCATATATGTCACCCACAACAACATTGTTGTAAAATGATTCAATCCTACCGGAGTTATAAAGGTTGCAATTGGTTACAACACAATCATTCCATCGTGTTTCTTCAAACTTAACAGATCTCCCACCCCTACCGGAATTTGAGAATACTGAATTACTAATACTTGCCACCTGAACGCCAATTAACCTAAGAACTGAACCCAGTTCCTTATTATTTACATTTTCAAATAAACAATTATTCACTTCAAGAAATGGTCCCAAAGTGCTTTCATCATTACCACCACGGTATAAATCTAAAGCAGAGCCCATAATATTATAAAAGATACTATTGTTAATTTTCACAAATTCAGCATTATAAATCCCACGATCATCTTTTTCGGCACTTATACTGATAGCATCTCCTGAAATTGTATGGAACAAACAATTATTGAATATAACTGAATCAGCATATGATCCTTTTTCAGCTCTAAAGGCACTATATCGCGACTCATTAAAATTATAAAACTCACAATCCTCAGCAATCATCCAATAGGGTTGGTTCATTCCCTTTGTATCAGTTTTAATTGCACTTGTTGTTTTATTTCCAAGTTTGGTAGTGCCGTTAAATGCAATACCTTTTACAGATAAATTTCCACCGTTTGTTAATAATATGTGACTTTTTCTGCCGGTTCTGTCATCATTGAAGATAATCTCAGGACAATTTTCAAGCTCAGGTGAAGCCACTAAATATGTTAGTTTATCAATTACTATAGGTTCTGAAAGAGTATAGGTTCCTTCTGAAATAAGAATTATTGTGTCCCCAGCTAGTGAAGACATTAAGGTTTTTTCAAGATTACCAGGTTCATTATTTGCCTTATGAGCCATAGGAAGTCGTGTTTCATGCATTGATATTGAACTATACCAATCTGTACCAGCTTCCTGCTTTTGAATTATCTTATCAGAGCAGATATTGGCAACAGATAGATATTTTTTGTCTTTTCCTACTATTGCACGATATAAACCTAATTTATCCTTTTTAAGTTTCATCATTTCGGAATGAAAACCTGCCATGTCAAATTCTGCATTTGGTGCATAAAACAAATTATTTTCGAGCTTAACTCCTGACACATCATCCAAAATAATTATTGGATTATCAGATAATGACTGATAGATAGTATTATTGCTGAAAGTTGTATTTAGAGGAGTTGCTGTTCGTTCGCTATCACTTCCTGTTCCAAACTCAATACTTGAACAATCGATAAAAGTATTATTATAAATTTTAGCATCCTTTACTTGATGATATCGGTTTATGGCAGAATTTGGAACACCATTCATCACTGCAAGTGCTGAACGAAATCTTTCTCCTTTTAATCTAAAGAAGTAATTATCATGAATATCATGTCCGGCATTTATTACCCTTAAACCCGCAGTAGCTGGTTTACCATTACCAATAAACAAGTTTCCATAAACCTGATTATTATTACCATGACGAAGAGCAAAGCACCCTTCTGTTTCAAAAAATGCATTACGACGAATTACACAATTTGTAGCTTTAATCGACAATGCTTCAACCTCACCATTACAGCGTTCAAAATAATTATCTTCAATAGTAGTATTAGCTGAAATTAATGAATAAGTTGAAGTGCCAACTCTGAGAGTTTCACCTCCATTTGAACCAAGACGTTTCCGTTCGCCAAAATAATTATGATCGATTCTGTTATGATTTTCCTGACTAAGTGTATTATTAAGATAAACAGCAAGTGTTACACCGGCATTTAGTTTGCCAGCAAGGTAGTTATGGTCAAATCTATTATGTTTACCGAAAACTGCTACCCAATTATCTTTATCAAATCGTTCTGATTTACTAAAATCAACAATTGCACAATTAGTTACTCTGCAATAATTAGAAGGATTTTTTGAATTCTTAGCAAAAGAAATCACAGCTCCAAAAGGACTATAACCACCTGTGAATAGTAATCCTGAAACATGTAAATAATCTCCCGACAACACTAATGCGGATTCTCCTTCAATAATCACTTTGCCTGGTGTTTCAGCTATTAACACTATAGGTTTACCCTCAGCACCATCCGCTTCAAAAATCAGTTGAACATTGGTCCAAACACCATTCAACATTGTTATTGTATCGCCGGGCAATACTTTTTTAAGTTTTGAATTTAAATCAGAGGAATTCTTTACAGGATAATTTGTTGCATTAATTTGCAGGGAAATTATCAGTATTATCAGTATTGAAATTATGTTTTTCATATTGTTAAGCAGTTCTGATATCTTCAATAATCATTAGAGTATTTTTAACAAGGTTAGTGATGCTATCATACTCACCGTTGCTAATCCATTCTTTAGGGAAAAGCTTTGATCCCATACCAACACAGCAAACACCTGCGTTAAACCAGTTGGTAAGATTTTCCTTTTCAGGTGATACACCACCTGTAGGCATAAGTAAACTCCAAGGCATTGGACCAAGAACTGATTTTACAAAACCAGGACCGCCAACCTGTTCACCAGGGAATAATTTAGCTATATCAGCACCATTATTCTGAGCCATCACAATTTCGGTAACAGTACCACATCCTGGAGCCCATAATATTTCTTCTTGATTACATATTTCAGCCATTTCAGGAATCATGGCAGGAGAAACTATAAACTCAGCACCTGCCAGAATGAATTTCGTGGTAGTTTCAGGATCAATAATGGAACCTACTCCCATTATCATGTCAGGCATCTCTAATCTTACATATTGAATCAATTCAACAAAAACGTCGTATGCTGACGAGCTTCTATTTGTAAATTCAAATACTCTAAGCCCACCATCATAACAAGCCTTTACAATCGACTTACACACCTCAAGTTCAGGATGGTTAAACACAGGAATCATACCTGACTCCTTCATTTTATGTACAACTTCGGTTTTGGATAAATTTCTCATAATTCTACTATTATCGTGAAACACGACCGGAGGCATCACCACCCATTAATTTCTTTACCTCTTCAATGGTTACTCTGTTATAATCTCCATCCACGGTATGCTTTAGTGCTGACGCCGCAACAGCAAATTCAAGAGCCTCCTGATCGGTGTCCAGCTGTGTAAGTCCATAAACCAAACCACCCATAAATGAATCGCCTCCGCCAACACGGTCAACGATATGGGTGATTTCGTAACTTTTTGATTTTAGCAACTCTTTACCGGTCCAAATCACACCTGACCAATTGTTGTAACTGGCACTTATCGATTCACGTAGAGTAGTTATCACCTTTTTTACTCGTGGAAATTCTTTCATGATTTTTTCAGAAACCGCGCTGTAAGCATCGGCATCTATTTCTCCTTTTGTAATATCTGTGTTCTCGGGTTTGATGCCAAGACACATTTCGGCGTCTTCTTCGTTACCCATTACAATATCAGTTCCTGCCACCAGTTTAGGCATCACTTCGGTAGCTGCTTTGCCATAATTCCAAAGTTTTTTGCGGTAATTGAGGTCACATGAAACAGTAACGCCAAGTTTGTTGGCTATCCGAATGGCTTCGAGACAGGCAAGTGCAGCACTTTCAGAAACAGCTGGTGTTATGCCACTCCAGTGAAACCAGATAGCATCTTTTAATACTTCTTTCCAATCGATCATTTGTGATTCGATTGTAGAAAAGGAGGAATGTGCCCTGTCGTAAATTACTTTACTTGCCCTGGCAACTGCCCCTTTTTCAACAAAATAAATTCCCATTCTTTCACCACCTCTGAGAATATTGGAGGTACTTACTCCCAAGCCTTTCAGCTCCCTGATGCAGGCATCAGCAATATCGTTATTGGGCAGCCGGCTCACAAATTCCGCATTTAAACCATAGTTTGCCAGTGAGACAGCGACATTGGCTTCGCCACCACCAAAATTGATATCGAATTGGTTTTGTTGGCCAAACCTGCTAAAGCATGGTGTAGTCAGTCGCAACATTACCTCTCCAAAAGTGATTACTTTAGTTTTCATGCTTTTTATTTTAAAAGAAAAAGCAAAGGATTACAGCAGCTGAACAATTGCTTATAAACAGGCTGTAATCCTTTACTATTACTATTATTCTATATATTTAGAGTCCTAAGTTAGGATTTCTTTCTATCTCTTCGTCAGGTATTGGCGTATCATAATCTACAGCAGCATTCCAGTCTGGTTTTGCTCCTTCGTAACCAGAAGCACTATATACTTCGTCTCCTAACTGTCTTCTCTTAATGTCATACCATCTTTTACCTTCAAAAGCCAATTCTATTCTACGTTCTTCCAGAACATCAGCAACGGTAACCGCTCCAAGATCGGCAGGCACATCACTGGGAGCTATCGTTTCTTCAGCGTAACCACCATTTGTTGATTGTCCACCTTGTCTTGCTCTTGCTCTTACCTCGTTAATATACATAGATGCTGATGCTTGATCTCCAAGTTCAACAGCAGCTTCTGCTGCAATTAACAATACTTCTGCATAACGCAGCATAGAGTAATTATGGCTTGTTGCTCTTTTATTTGAACGAGCATATGGTCCCGGGTAACGTGTGTATTTTGCAATATATGGCCAGTTTGCGGCGTGCTCGTGTCCACTTATGTCAAAAGAATGGTAATCTACCGTCGAATCATTAATTGTAACTTGCGTCTGAAAAGAAACTCTTGTTCTATAATCAAGTGTATCAAATGATAAATATACGTTATAAGTAGGAACTGCAACAGACCAACCCTGGTCATCATCGTCACCTCTAATCCCAGTCATTGGAGCAGTCTGATCATAAGCATTATCAGCTGCTTCAACATCATTATAATCTAATGCAAATATAGGTTCTAAAGAAGCATCGATTCGATTGGCATCAAATAAAGCTTGAAAATCTGGATCTAAAGCTAATTGGTAAGTCCCTGCATTATCAATCACTTCTTTCGATTCATTCCATGCATTTTGGTAATCACCCATTGTTAAATGCACCAAAGCTATATAAGAACTTGCTGCTGCTTTTGAAGGTATTGCTCTTGAAGCTACCGTTTCTGGCAACCATTCTTTAGCATATTCCAAATCGGCAAGGATTTTTTCATAGACTTGTGCTTCCGGTGTTAAAGAGATAGTAAAAGCTTCTTCTGAAGTAGTATTTTCATCTATATAAGGAATATCTCCAAATAGTCTTACTAAATGAAAATAATAAAATGCGCGTGCAAAATAAGCTTGTGCAACAACTGGGTTTTTAAGTTCCGGATCTGCATCAATATCTTCGGCTCCTGCAATAGCATTGTTCGCTGCCGCAATTCCCAGATACATTCTAATCCAAGGATCATACACCATTTCGTTATTACCCGAAATAGTAAGCATATCCATCTCTACTCTTCGTGTTTGGCTGGATTGAACCTTCACCATATCAGAACGCAACAGAAGTGCAATGGATAGTTTTCTTCCCCAAATCTCTTCATTAATTGCGTGGGTTAGAGAGCCATCTACTGCTATCTGTATATCTTGAACAGTTTCAAAGAAACCATTGGGAGACAACAAACCTACAGGCTCTTCGTCTAATTTTGAGCATCCTACCATTATAGAAAACCCAATCATCAATAAGAATAAATATTTAATGTTTCTCATCTTATATATTTTTTAGAATATTTATTAAAATGTTAAATTAAGGCTAAAAGTAAAGGATCTCACTGTTGGGTAATTTCCAAAATCAAAGCCGCGAATTGTATTGGTCGCAGTGTTATTACCGCTAGTACCTCCATCAGCACCATAGTAATTTACTTCAGGATCTAAACCAGAGTATTTTGTAAACGTCAATAAGTTTTGTGCACTTACAGAAAGTCGAAGTTTTTCGAGACGAAGTTTGGCAATAAGATGTTTAGGAAAATTATAACCCAGAGAAACATTTTTTAATCTAACGTAGCTACCGTCTTCAACAAAACGAGAAGAAATTTCTCTAAAACTACTATTTCCAACACGAGGATCGTCTGTATTGGTATTTGTAGGTGTCCAGGCATTTTCATAATAGTCATACGTGGTATTGGCATCTCCATTATTCAACTGTACATTGGTCATATTAAAAATTTCTCCACCATGCGACCCCTGGAAAAAGATATTTAAATCCCAGTTTCTATAAGTAAAGTTATTTGTAAATCCCCAGGAAAAATCAGGGTTTGGGTTACCTATTATTGTTCTGTCATCACTATCTATGGTACCATCAACATTACCATCTTCATCAGCAAGATCACGAAATAATGGCTCTCCTGGAATTGGATTTCCATCACCATCGTAAGATGCTGGTATTAATGCCATTCCTCCAGGGATTTCACCTCCTTGATATACACCAGCATAATCATAGCCCCAAAACAGACCCACTTCTTCGCCTTCTCTTAAAATATAGGTCCTATCGACACTAAAATAACTTGGAGCTGCATTTCCAAACCAATCGGCTCCATTGATCAAGGATGCTACTGTGGTTTTATTATGTGAGAAGATTAAATTTGAACCCCAACTAAAATCTTTTTTAATTATATTTTTTGTATAAAGAGCAATATCGATTCCTTTATTATTAATCTCTCCTACATTAGTTAATATTTCAGGATTATAATAGCCAAAATACCATGGTACACCATTATCGGTCATAATTAAATCTTTGGTATTGATATTATAATAATCAAATGTAAGGGCAATTCTATCATTAAACATACCAAAATCCACACCAAAGTCTGCTTGATAGGAAGATTCCCATTTTAGATCTGGGTTAGCAGGTTGGTTTGGGGTAACAGCCGGTACGGTTCCTCCATTACTGGAAGCATATATAATTGCTAAGCTTGCTAAAGATTGGTAAGGATCAATTGATGGATTACCCGTTACACCATAACTAAATCTAAGTTTTAAATTCGAAATGGCTTCTACACCCTTCATAAAGTTTTCATTAGATACTCTCCAGCCCAAAGCACCAGAAGGGAAAATAGCATATTTATGATTTTCTGCAAAGTTAGATGCACCATCTCTCCTTACTGTAGCAGTTAATAGATATTTATTATTCCAATCGTAATTAACCCTTCCAAATAGAGATTGAATTTCTTTTTCTGTTTTATACACATCACCATCCTCAGGCTGTATTAAATTTGTAGCTGTATATAAACCATAGTAAGAAAAAGCATCTGAAATAGTACCTGTACCTTCATTATAAAAAGCGTTTCTGACTATTTTTTGATAAGAATACCCGGCTAGTAAAGATAGAGTCCCTTTTCCGATTTCTTTATTATATGACAGGTAGGTTTCACTCAAGACATTCTGTCTTTTGTCTTCCGACATAATTGCCCTGCCATCAATTCCTCCTGCTGTAACTAGCAATGTCCGAGGCATATAAATTCCATTAAACTCATTTTCAAGACTTAAACCAAAGGTTGTTTTAAAAGTAAGACCATCTATAATTTCATAACCAAGAAACATATTAGCCCTGAAATTTTCTATTTCTGTATCATCGTCTCTTGCAGTAGCAACACCATAAGGGTTATCTACTTCATCCCCAATTTGATTATTTGTTGTAAAAGTACCGTCATCATTATAGATTCCTTTATCAGGTGCAAATCTCATTGCTAAAGAAACAACATCATCTCCACCCACGGTAACTGAACCATTCGATTGAGTAGGGACTCCATTTTTTCTACTTTGGCCACCCGTTAGGTTAAGTCCTAATTTTAATTTATCGGTTACTTGTGCATCAATGTTTCCTAAGAAAGTTAATCTTTTGTAACCTGAATTAACCAGAACACCTTTCTGGTCAAAATAAGTAGCCGAAGCATAATAATTTACCTTTTCCGAACCTCCTGAAAAAGCTAATTGGTAATTCTGGATAGCACCTTGTCTATAAATCTCATCTTGCCAATCTGTATTATATTCTCCTTGAATATAAGGAGTAGAATTACCCTGATTCGTCCTTATCTGGTTTTGATAAGTTGAAAAATCATTTGCATTTAGCAAATCCAATTTATTTGTTGTATTTTGAAAAGAATAATAAGCATTAAAATCAACATTCAATCCACCAATTCTACCTTTTTTAGTGGTTACTAAGATAACCCCGTTTGATCCTTGCGAACCATAAATAGCAGTTGCTGATGCATCTTTCAAAATTTGCATAGATTCAATATCGCCTGGCTGAGGCATTTCAGCGCCTACAAAACCATCTACAACAATAAGTGGGGCACTACTTGCATTGATAGAAGTATTACCTCTAATTCTAACACTAATGGGCGCACCAGGCTCACCACCATTATCAGACTGAATATCTACACCCGCTGCACGTCCCTGAACTGCTTGCATTGCATTTAATACAGGATATTCAGTTAATTCGCTGGCCTTTACCGTAGATACAGAACCGGTAAGATCATCCTTTTTACGGACACCGTAACCGATTACTACAACTTCGCCTAATGTCTCATAGTCAGTCATTAAACTAACGTCAATTTGAGCCTGTGTTCCAACTACAATTTCCTGTGACTCGTATCCTATATATGTGAATACAATAACATCAGTTGATTTTGCAGTGATTTCATAAAAACCATCCAGGTTGGTAACTGTTCCCTTTGCTGTTCCCTTTACTATAACATTAACTCCGGGAATTGGGAAGTTACTTTCTGTGTCTAAGATGGTTCCGGTAATTTTTTTACCGTCTGTTTGGTCATTTTGCGCCTGTATCGGTCCAAATGATAGAATTAACATCAGAAGTCCACACAGGGAGCAAAAAAATGAAACTTTTTTACTAAGTAAAAGTTTGAACATAACTACTTTTTTTTATTAGATTTGTAAATCTTTGTTTTTAACAAGCACCCACTCATAAAATAGGTGCTAAAAGGGGGCCCTTTTACCCATAATACGGTAATTTTACTCAGCTGTTAAGAGTGCGTTTCCTGTAAGATTTTCGCTCGAAATGCTGATGGGCAATTCAGGATCGGTCATTAATTTGACTGGTCCTGTTTTTTCTTTATCCTGTGTCATTAAACATATAGCATAAGTTTTAATTTATAATCTTGGTTTTTAAATTTTCAATATTTCATTGGATAAACTGAAGGCCTTTATATCTTTAAGGTGATGCTCCATAGCTTGCCCAGCTTTTTCAACATCACCATTTTTGATATGCTCAAGTAACAGTTCATGTTCTCTTAACCTTTCGGCTTTAACATCATCCCCACATACATTATACTTAATGAAATTTGAAATAATATCTGGTGTAATCACCATCATCATCGATTTCAATACCTGGTTTTGCGACGCTTCAGCAATTTCTAAATGAAACATTAAATCTTCTTCTATTGTAGACTGGCCAAGTTTTAATTTCTCATGATATTTTTCAAGCGCAGCACTGATTTGATCAATATTTTTCTCAGTTCTTCTTTCTGCTGCAAGACGTGCAGAATTAACTTCGAGAATTCCTCTTGTTTCAACGAGCGACTTAAAATCGCTACCATCAACATTTAAGATGTCTGAAATAAGTCCCTGAAGAGCTGTTTGGCCCATACCCGCTACCACTGTACCACTTTGAGGGTGTGTTTTTAGGATACCATAAAATTCAAGTTTTTTAATTGCATCGCGAACAGCTGTTCTACTCACAGATAACTTCTCAGATAGTTTCCTTTCCGAAGGTAATTTTTCACCAGGTATTAATTGACCCGAAGTTATAAGATTTTTAATTTGGTTTATTATAACATCAGATGGTTTGGTATAAACTATTTGTTCAAAATTATTAAGTACTTCATTTGTCATAACCTAATTGGTTTACTGGTATATTGGTTAACCAAAATTAATGCAAACGTTTGAGAAAACAAGCATTTTTTCAAAAAAATATTAACCAAGGTCAATATAAAATCATATAAATCAATATATCAACTATTTATAAATTAGAACGAATAGCTTATTTAGACCGATTCTAAGAATATAACAATGAAAATAACAGGAATTTTCTGGTTTACCAATCAAAATGAATTAGTAAAAATGATTGAATTTATGAAATTTTATGAATTATTTCAAAAAAAACAATTACAAAACTTCTATTTTGTACTAAATTTATAAATAGATTCAAGAAAACGGATACAACATCTGCTAGCCACGCAAAAGGTCTAAATGAGTTAAATATAAATCGCAGACTATTTTTTTAACAGACTAGTAAACCATGGTGTTATAATTGAGGAGAATGGAAAATACTATCTGAATGAACAGAACCTAATCGAATACAGGACAAAAAGAAGAATGATTCTAATACCCTTTATAGTTTTAATACTAATGCTTGCAATATTTATGGACATCACTTTAACTTAATAACTGGACTTAGAATTTACAATAAACTGTTATTGTTACCCCACTGTTGACATATTCATATCATCAATCTATAGCACGTTAGCAGTTATTTGAAAAAAATACATTCTATAGATAATGACGTAAATCTTATCATTCGATTGGTAAAGGTAAAACCAAAACATTTGTTTTAAGTATAACTCAGTGTTTTAAGATTTTAAATATATTATACTTATTATGAGCTTATTATTGGAATTGACCTCAACTGTGCCACACTCCAAAGTTAAAATTTGGGAGTATAGATAATCAAGCACATTGTAATTTTTCCATGTTTCACTTATTATAAAAGTGAAACTTAGTATAAATAAGTTACCCGTCATTTGTAAAAGTAATTTTACCATTAGCAATTAGTTGAAGTATACTTATAGGTGAGTAGTTTTCAGGTAACATTTGATTCACTAGTTCGTATAAACCTCAGTATAATGTAAAAATCATATGAGGCAACTTAAGATCATCAAGCAAGTAACAAATCGCGAAACCGCGTCGCTCAATAATGAGAATGCGTATGCAGGATTGCATTAAAGAGAGGTTATGAAAATTTTGTTCATGTTTTGCATCTTTCAAGTTTTCACTTTAAGAAACTCAAAAACGCCCAACCAACAACTCCAAATCCTCTAAAAATCGGTTTGTGAGCCCTCCTCTTGGGGCTACAATTAAAAAGTCTAATCAGTTAATTAATAAATGATTAGACTTTTCTGTTGAAACATTTATAGTGGATTTGTTAAAACAATTTAGATTGGCTTTTAATAAATTGTTTTTATTCTCTGGCAATTTCTATTTATGAGGATATTTTTTCCGTCCTCAAGCAGAACCTCAACACTTTCTTTATCTTCTTCATACTAATCTACCAGATGAAGACCGCAAAGGCAGACAACTTAGTTTTGAGGACCTCTTACACTACCAAAAAATAATTGTCGCTTTAACAGAAACTGACAGGTTGATGAAGGAGATTGACAAAGTTGGGGTTGAATGATAATTATATATTTCTTATTTTAATATTAACAATAAACAAGAATGCATTTTATTTATCTTTGCAAAAAAGTAAGCTATAACAATAGTCGGTGGTATAATGGCTGACCAATTGCTTAGTTTACTTTATGAAGGCATATTAGTTGGTTGGCGGACTTAGATAGCTGAACCCCCTATTACTTGCCTTTTCTAATAGGTTTGTGAGCAAATCGTGAGCAAATCAAATTAGAGAGTTCATTTGGTCAAATTTCTAACGCATTGTTAGAAAGATGTTTAACATCTTTTTCTCTCCGTAGCTCAGTTGGCAGAGCAGCTGACTCTTAATCAGCGGGCCGTAGGTTCGAACCCTACCGGGGAGACTTGAAATAGAAGCAATTACACTAATAAGTATTTGCTTCTATTTTTTTGTTTTTTAACGTGGTAAAATCCCTACTACTGAATGAATTTTTTCTCTGTGGTTTCATCACTATATAGAAAAATAATCAACTCTCCTTTAGTATTTGGTGATTTCTCTCTTCCCATTAAGTCATAAAGTCTAACAATTTCTTTGTTTTCATCATTAGCTTCCAAGTTATTTAACCCATTAGGATGATTCTAGATTAATCTGTTTGCAGGACAAACGCACCTAAACAAATATTAAAACTATCTTTGTTCTAGTAAAACCATATATTAATGAATAATTTTGAAGGCAAAATAACCACCAAGTTACCACAAACCGGCACATCAATATTTGCTGTTATGTCAGGACTTGCCAATGAGTATAAAGCAGTTAA
>Ga0307990_1001343_pt1 | contig 20894 bp, 17 predicted proteins | sample EllFjometagen129_FD_203168 | JGI IMG/M metagenome (GOLD analysis project Ga0307990, IMG submission 203168) | Marine microbial communities from Ellis Fjord, Antarctic Ocean - #129 | ecosystem: Environmental > Aquatic > Marine > Unclassified | place: Southern Ocean | collected 2014-10-08
CGGTCCCGCGACAGACAAGGTTGTCATCATGGCCATCTGCACGATCTGCATGACGGATTCTAGAGACAAAACAAAACCCCCGCGCTAGATATAGAAGCTATCGACTAAAGATCCGATGATCAGGTACCAACCATCAGCCAAAACGAAAATCAGCAATTTGAAAGGCATGGAAATCATTATTGGCGGCAGCATCATCATACCCATGCTCATAAGGATCGAAGCCACCACCATGTCGATGATGAGAAAGGGCAGATACACCATGAAACCGATAATAAACGCGGTCTTCAATTCGCTGAGTATGAAGGAGGGAATGAGGACGAAAGTCGGAATATCGTTGATGGACTCAGGACGTTCAATCTTGCTGATTTTCACCAACAAAGTCAGATCTTTTTCCTTGGTTTGTTTCAGCATAAATGCACGCACCGGCGCCAAAGCATTTATCCCCGCTTCTTCATAGCCGATGCTTTTTTCGGAATATGGCACGTAGGCTTCATGATAAATTTTATTAAACACCAGCTGCATGATGAAAATTGTAAGAAAGAGCGCCAGGCCGACGATGATCTGGCTTGAGGGCGCCTGATGCGTTCCCATGGCCTGACGTAAAAATCCCAGGACGATCACGATGCGCGTAAAGCAAGTCATCATAATCAGGATGGACGGCGCCATGGCCAGGATCGTGATGAGCAAAAGGATTTTTATGGGAGTGGTCAGGTCCGTCGGTTCCGATGAAGGGTCTATACTGATGCTGATGCCCGGAATCGACAGGGAGCTTCCTGAGATTTGAGCCTGCGCCGCAGCAGCCTGGACAAATATCGTCATGAGTATGAAAACTGCAACTGTCGGCCAACGGCAAGTCATGATAGCACGTTAGAGTTTCTTCATGTCGGCCATCTTCTCACGAATGGCGCGCAGGACGCCGTAGTCCTTGTCTGGAAACGTCTCCATCGCCGGATCGGTTCCGACAGCGTTTTGTAGCATTGTAATCCGTTTGTTAAATTCTTTATGAAAAACATTCTCGGTTTCGCTTGGCGGCGACGATCCCGCACCGTCCCGGTCGGCGGCAACGGAAATATCCGGTGATCCGTCGACGACTTCGGAGCGCTCGATATTCCCCTTCCCTTTCGGGAAACCGCCAATTCGCTCAAGACTACGAGGATTCCGTATTTTCGTGAGCATGTTTAGTTGACCATCGCTGACTCCCACAACAATGATCTCCCCGGCCACATCAACAACGGCGATACGGTTCTTTGCGTCGATCGGCGTGGAACTGACAAGACGAATCAGGCGCCCCTTGGAAGCGCCCGGAAAGATGGGCGAATCTTTGAGATAGCGCTTGGCCAAAGCCGCCAGAAGGAGAATCAATCCGATGACCGCAACTAAAGCGGTAACTGTTTTCACCAGACTCAAAGCCAAACTTGGAGCTTTTTGTTCGGGGCTTTGCACCGGGTCGCTTTGCGCCTGACCGATTGACGAATCCGACGCGACGGCGACAAGGTCACGAACGCCATTCACCTTGTTTTCGGCATGTTTTTCTTTGTAGGCGTCCTCCAGCCTGGTTTCGCCGAAGATTTTGTCCAGATCAATAGGCGGATCAATGGTTTCAGCGACCTCGGCCTCAGGTGCCATCGCCTCCGTATTATTGAGTCCGACGATGATACGCAACCGATCATCGAGAAAACTCGGGGCGACCTTCACTTCGTCAAATGGGATTGCGCGACGAAGAATCAGACTCACAACAACCGTGCGCTTGTCGAGTTGAAAAATCTTCACCATTTTTATCATCTCGTTTTCCGACTGCCGGAAAACGCGCATTGGAGGATCAACATAGGTTTGCGGTAATTTGAAACGTATCTCACGCGTGGAGCCTTGCAGCCGGGGCACGATGTCGCTCGTCTCGCGGCGCAATTTCATGGGAATATCCACGATGGTCCCTTTGGCCGACTCAAAAACCTTTGCTCCCAGGATAAAATTCATCTGTTTCATGGGAAGCGCGGCGTAAGCAACCGTCGTAAAGCCCAGAATGACCAATGCGATCAAAACAAATTTTCTCATTCAGTCAGCCCCTTTGAAGCGGATTATTCCCTGAGGTTTTCGATCCTCTCGGTCTTGCTCACGACTTCCGTCAAACGAATGCCGAATTTTTCGTTGACGATCACCGCCTCGCCTCGAGCCACCAGTTTTTGGTTAATGTAGATCTCCAGAGGTTCGCCAGCCATTTTGTCCAGTTCCACAATCGACCCTGGTCCAAGGGTCAGAAGCTCGCCGATGTTCATCACGGTCCGACCGACTTCGACGGAAAGCCGCAAAGGAATATCCAGGAGAAATTCCAGTCCTTCCGCTCCTTTTGGCAATTCAGGCATCTGCTTGTTGCCGGGAGCTTTGACCAAAGGTTTTTCCGGAACCTTTTCCGCCAGGGGATTCATTTCCTCGTCAAGACCCCACGCGGCCATATCAACTTCCGGCTCTTTTGGCGCGGCATCGGCGGCGCCCTGGTCGGTTCCGCTATCGCCGCCGCTATCAGCGGCGTCCCCGGAATCGGCCACGCTTCCTTCTTCAACCTCCGCCAGCAAACTGTCGATATCGTCCTGACTAATGGAGCCGGAATCTTCCTTATCGCTCATCGTAAGTCTCCCTGAGGCCCAAGCGCTCATCAATAAGAACGCCTCGGTTATTCAATGATTCTCCCATTCAACTGAAGTGCCTTATAACTGCGGATCACGCCCGATTCAGCCTTATATTTTTCCACGCCCTCCACCATGACATCCAAAGGCTGATTGGCGAATCTTTCCAATTGCACAATATCGCCAACCTTAAGGTTGAGGATTTTCCTGATGCTCATATGCGCGTGTCCCATTATCGACTTCATTTCCACATCAGAATCGAGAATGTGTTGTTGAAGTTCATCCTTCCAAACCTTGTCCAAGTCGCCGCGTTCGCCGATATAGCCTTTTCCCAACCGGTCCTTGATCGGTTCAAGGGTGGCGTAGGGTATGACAATCTGCATCTTCCCCGAGGCACCCTCCACATCCACAACGCTTTCCATAATCACCACAACTTCCGTGGGATGCGCGATAGACACGAATTGTGGGTTAATCTCGGTCCGAACAAAGCTGACATCCACAGGATACACAGGGCGCCAGGCGTTCATCAGCTCTTGAAGGGCTTTTTTCACGATCCGGCGAACGAAACCGAGTTCGATGGAGGAAAAATCCCTACCCTCAACGCGAAAAAGGCCGCCTCCTCTTCCGCCGCAAAACACGTCCACGAGGGTAAACACGAACTGCGTGTCCACGACAATCACGCCGTTGCCGGGCAAGGGATCAATTTTGAACACGGACAGGCAGGATGGGACCGGCAATCCGTTGAGAAACTCCTGATAGTTGAGCAGGCGGGTTCCCGTAGGCTCCGCCTCGGACAGGCGTCCGAGATCAAGAGACAGCGTGCCTCCAAAATCGCGACCGTAGCGTTCGTGAATCACGTCAAGCATCGGCATCTTCCCACGGAAGATGCGCTCCTGGCTGGTGAGATCGTATGGGCGAACTTCACTGGATTCCACTACGGACGCCTCTTGTCCGGCTTTTTCTTCGGGAACCTGCTCCTCCTCGAAGTCGCCTTCGGAAACCGCCGAGAGCAGAGCGTCAACTTCATTTTGCGACAGTACCTGGGACATGATCTCACCCGTTATTGAATGATGAAGTCCGTAAAATAAACCTGCGTAATCCCATTGGTCCCTAATATCTCATTTAGGCGAACAATAATCTCCTGACGCAGGCGAGTTTTCTCCCGGATATCCCGAATCTGAGAAAATGTCTTGCTCGACAGCAGTTCGACAAGAGAGTTGCGTATTGCGGGCAAGTTGCCTTCGCAGGTAACTTTCACTTCTTCGTTGGCGACTTCAAGTTCGACTTTTGCCTTGAGGTATCTGGCCTGTTCCACATCCGCAAGATTGACGACAAACTCTTCGAGAGGCACCGTCGGACGATCTTCTTTCTCAGGAAGCTTAATCTCCACTTCTGCGGTCTGCGCTTCGTCGGAGTTGCTTTCACCGCCGCCCCCGATAACGCCTAAAGCGAATAGCGCGCCCAGCACGCCGACGATAAGCACAAAAACGCCGACGCCAATGAAAATAAACTTCTTACTGGATGGCTTTGCTTCTTCTATCTCTTCATTTTCGAGTTCTTCAACTTCTGCCATGTTTGACCCCGGTTGCTGGATTGTTATTTTGGTCGGCAAATTCCATGGCTAGATCCTGCTTTTTTAAAACGCTTACCTGCAATTGGACTTAGCAATGGTTGTGCCACTTTTCCCATCAATACTATCATCGGATTCCATATCGTCAAAACGTCTGAAATAATTATCCAGGAATATGAATTCCTTAATTATTTCAGGATATTACAGGGAAAAAGGCATTTGCGCCAAAAAGGAATAATTCAATAATCCCGAATGCAGACTTTTTCTTTTTGTCAAATCCGCGCTATGGCGTCAAAATCCTGACCAAGAAACGATGGATGGAAAACCCAGAACGTCCGAGGCACTCGTTATCGGGAGATGGAATAACAGGAAAGCCCTGGGCTTCCTATATCGGAAACATGACGGCATTAGGCTGTCATTGTCATCATGCTCGGCGAGTTGTGTGTTTTTTGATAATGGCGCAAATAGGAAGCGTGTTTGGCGTGCTCATTGAAATCAGGTGTGTGATTTATTGTTCAACCAATGTCCACGTCGTCGTCCACGTCGTCGTCCGCATCGTCGTCCGCATCGTCGTCCGCATCGTCGTCCACGTCGTCGTCCACGTCGTCGTCCACATCATCGTCCACGTCGTCGTCCGTGTCGTCATCAGTATCGTCGTCGGTCGTGTCATCGTCGCCGGCTTCGGTTATCGTAAAAGCCATAGGAATTGTATCGGTTTCGCCTTCGGAATTTTCAATACTCACATCCCAAATGCCAGCCGTGAATCCAGCCGGGACAGTTGCGGCAATGCGATCCACGCCCTGCACTATCGGCACAGGATCCGACAAAGCCACCTCTCCAAGAAAAACCTTCATCGGCGGCGTGAAATTTGCGCCGTGGATAGTAAGATCCACGTCATCCTCGTTGGAGGCGCTGGTAGGATCCACGTTATCAATTCTTAAGGCGTCCGCGGAAATAACTTCGAAAGCGCCGACAATTGTCGCCAGACTTTCGTCCGAGTTCGTGACGATCAGATCGTACAAGCCCGGCTCCATGGCGGCCGAAAATGCCGGCGCCACCGCGTTTATCGTTGAACTGTTGGCTACGGTGACTCCCGTCAGGGATGTTTCGCCGAGAGTCGCCGTCAGGGGTGAAACGAAATTCGCCCCTGTGATGACCACGTTGACATCCACGTCGTCCAAACACTCGTTTGGAACTATTGAATCCAACCTGATGCCTGCGGGGTCAATGACTGAGAAAGCTTCTGTCAGCACGGCGGTGTCGCCGGAGTCTGCGACGATGATCAGATCATACAGGCCCGCTGCGATATCCGTTGGAACGAAAGCCGTAATGATGTTGCTGGTCAGCACTTCAGTGTTTGCGCAAAGTGCGCTCCCGATCAGCACTTGCACGGCACTGGGAAAATTCGTTCCACGAATGGTGACGGCGATCTCTTCGGCGTTGGAACCCTTGATCGGCACAATCGTTGCGACGGTCATGGAACTTGTTCCCTTGGCCGATTGGCTGCTGAAATCTCTTTCGCAGGCATGCTGGCAAGCCAGCGCGCATAAAAATGCCGCGATGAAGATGAAGGCAATCGGTTTTGCTGACGACGCTTTTTTCATGATTCGAACCTCATGGTTCAGCCCGGTTGATTTTTAAAACCGGAAAATGCAGGCGGCTCCCCAGGCGCCGGGCCTGGGCGCAAGCGGAAGTATGACCAAGCGCCGATCACTCTTTTGCTCAGCGACCACCGAGGTGTGATCGGTCAACACCAGGTACAATCCCGTTCCGACGGCGGCGACGCCGAGGCCCCCAAGACCTTGCCAGGCCTTGTCGTAATCGTCGGTCTTTTGTTTATTCTCAGACAGATCACGGTCCGTTTCCGAATGCCTGTAGTCGCTATAGGCCTTTTCGGATTCGTTGTAAAAATACGCTCCCGCAGCCGTCAGCGCCACGCCCGTGGCCATGACGCCGTAACCCCAGGCCTGCCTGTGGGAAATGGCGACGAGTTTGATCGGCCCCTTCTCCTCATTGATTTTCAGGGCGGTCCCGGCCGCATCGGCGACGGCGATATCAGCCAGGCGCGAAGGCGGAACACTCAAAGGCGTTTCATTCAGATATTTCTTGCCGCCCCGTCCAATGATCAGCTCCCGTATGTTCCATATCGTCTGACGGCTCGACACTTCGATGCAATGGAGATCCAGTTCAACTTCGCTGTCGGTGAGATTCCCTTGAAAGTATTTTCGGATGACGCCGTACACCACCGCATCAGCCGACACTTCCGCGCCGACTCGAATAGCGTCGTTTTTCGAACCTTCGAATATCCACTGCCTGGGGTTGGGGTATTGTCGCTTCAGAGCAGATTGAACTTCCCGGCCATCAACCACTTCATATACACCCAGGGAGGACAGTTCCGCGATAAAACGATTGGTGATCTGAATGCTCACCACTTCGCCTCGCGCATGGTGATCGAGATAGTCTGGAATAACGAAAGGCATCACCGCAACTTTCCGAATATTTCGGCGCACGGCTTCAGGATTGACGTAAGGGTTGATCGGAACTTTGACGATCTGACTCGCGCAGGCGCTCAAGGTTGCCAGCATCAAAACGAGGAGGACTTTCAATCCGTATTTCATAGGCCCCTTCTCTTGTCATAAAAAAATCAGGTCTACCCACCGACCGATTAATAAGCAAAAGATATGCCGCGTTGAAAAAACAGACTTGTCATAATTTTGTCGCTGCACAAATACAGCATAAGCATTTATTTTCTATAGCTATTTTTACTTCGATCCACATTCGCCGCAATTACTCTGCCCGACGACTGTTCAATAATGAGTGAAAAAACTGCCTGCACATACAATATTTTGACGCAAAAATGGCTCAAAAGCTCCAGGTCGCCATTCCTGTGCGTCCATGTCCTGGGTTGTCAGGACTACGCCAGGCACGTCGCAAGTTGAAAAAAACACCAACTGCGGATTCTTAAAAGTGCTTGCACGCTTGACAGAACATGGTAAATTGCATATGAAATCACGTGCTCAGCGCCGTGTTGTGGCGACGTGGCCAAGTGGTAAGGCGAAGGTCTGCAAAATCTTTATTCACCGGTTCAAATCCGGTCGTCGCCTCATTGAAAAAAGCCGAAGCGTTTTCGCTTCGGCTTTTTCTTTCATGCATCAATAAAAATAACCGCCCCCCCCTAACATGCTGCGCTTGAAATATGATACAGTGTGGCGTTTCTTTGGATTTGGAGGACAACAAAAAATGACAAACTTGGTTTCTCGATGCTCTTTTTTCATCCACGCCAAGCGGTTTTTCGCAATTTCTTTTGCGCTGCTTTTATTAGTCGCAGCACCGCTGGCAGCAAACGCGCAATCCGAGCCTCCTGAATTTCAGGTCAACGAAACGACGGGCAATGATCAGGACAATCCCGCCATCGCTCATGATTCGCAGGGACGATTTGTCGTTGTCTGGGAATCCGATAATCAGGACGGCGATGACGCGGGTGTTTTCGCCCGCCTCTACAACGCGCAGGCTCAGCCGCGAACAGGCGAGTTTCAGGTGAATTCCCACACCGGCAATAATCAGGATACGCCATCGGTTTGCATGGCCGATGGAGATCGCTTCGTCGTCGTATGGGAATCGGCAAATCAGGACGGTTCGGCCAACGGCATTTATGGCCAGCGCTTCAATTCCGACGGCGCGACAATGAGTAGTGAATTTCGCATAAACTCCGAAACCGACGACGAACAGAGAAGACCCGATGTCGCCTGCGACGCAGTCGGAAATTTCGTCGTAGTATGGGACTCCAACAATCAGGACGGGTCGAGAGAAGGCGTTTATGGACAGCGATATGACAGGGACGGCAACGCCCAGGGTGGCGAATTTCGGATCAACTCCTATACGAGTAGGAATCAGCGGGAGCCATCAATCAGCATGGATAGAGGCGGCTATTTTGCTGTAGTATGGGCTTCCAGTAGACAGGATGGAGACGACTACGGCATATTCGGACAGCTTTTTGACAATCAAGCCAATCCGATCAGCGACGAATTTCAGGTCAACACGACCATCAACGGGGACCAGGAAGCACCGTCGGTCGCCATGGACGCCACGGGAGCTTTCGTTGTGGCTTGGCAGTCGGCGCCCATAGGAAATCCAGATGTCTACGCCCGAAGATTCGACGCCGCCGGCAATGCACTAGGCGGTGATTTCGTCGTCGCGGCAAGTTTCTCGGGCTACGTTGATACTGCGGATGTTTCGACGGACCAAGCCGGAAATTTCCTCGTCACCTATGAATCCAGCGTCGCCGAGGGAAACACCAATAACGCCTATGGCAGGCTTTACGGCAGCGATGGCGGCGCCCTGACAAGTCCTTTTATCATCAATATTCATGAGTCGGGAGACCAGGGCAATACCGCTTCGGTTCTGCGCGAAGACGGCGGTTTCGTCATCGCCTGGCATTCGGATAACCAGGACGGCGACGGCTACGGAACTTACGGACGCTTATTCAACTGCACCGACGACAACGACTGCGACGATGGCCTGTATTGCAACGGCATTGAAATGTGCGATCAGTTTCTTTGCGCGGAAGGTGAGCCGGTCAGTTGCCCTGATGACGGCGAGTGGTGCAACGGCGACGAGCTATGCGTCGAAGAGGAGGGGGGCCAGTGCGCATCCGCCGGCGATCCCTGCGGCCCCGCCGAAATTTGCGACGAAGAAGGAGATGAGTGCATCGAAGATGTGGACGACGACGATGTTGACGACGATGCCGATGACGACGATGCCGATGACGACGATGCCGATGACGACGCGGATGATGACTTCTGGCCGGATGATGATACGGACGACGATGATTTTCTGGCCGGATGATGATACGGACGACGATGAGGATGACGATACGGCTGGCGACGATGACGACACTGCCGGTGACGACGACGATCTTTCGGAAGATAGTGAAACGGACCTCGATGAAACAGGATCTTCCGGCTGCGGTTGTTAGCAACGATTTTTATTTAGTAGGCACAAGAAATAGGATAATCGCGGAAAGAATAGATTCAAGCCCTAACCAGTTCCAACGGCGCTTGCCTGTGGACTTTTCTTTTACGCACAAATTAACTTAAGTGTATATTGCCGTGTCTCTTATGCGTGAGAGATCGTTTTGACTTGAAAACTTAGGGAAAAGTTATTTATGAGATTTCCGCGAACAAAGAATATCTATTGCATCCTCATACTGGCCTTGCTCATCGCATCGACGGGCCTGACGGCCTGCGCGAAAAAGATGGGGCGTCTGCAAACAACGCAGGACGTTCGCGTCATCAGCAACGTGGTTTATTACGAGGGCAAATCGAAGGATGCCTTCCGCCATAAGCTGGACATCTATCTGCCGCGAAGCGGCAAAAACTGGCCGACGGTGGTTTTGGTGCATGGTGGCGCATGGGTGACCGGCGGAAAAAATCTGGTCGGCAACGTGGCCTACGCCTTGGCGGAAAACGGCGTGGCGTGCGTAAGCATAAATTATCGCCTGACGCCCCGTGTGAAGCATCCCGAACACGCCAAAGACGTGGCCCGCGCGGTAGCCTGGACACAAAAGAATCTCGGGCAATACGGCGCGGACGCAAAAACTCTCTTTCTGGCCGGTCACAGCGCAGGCGCGCACCTCGCCTCGCTGGTCGGGCTTGATGGGAAATATCTCAAAAAATACAACATCGACAATCGCCGACTGGCCGGCGTCATCGCAATTTCCGGAGTCTATGAGATCAATCACAAAGTCTTCGAGCCGGTTTTCAGCGAAGATCGTAAAATCTGGCGGGAGGCTTCTCCGATCAACTACGTGAAGCGAACTTCTCCACCCTTCCTGGTGTTCTTCGCGGAAAACGACATGAACATCCACATCTCTCTCATTGAGCAGGCCGAAGATTTTTATGAGGAGTTGGAAAAGACGGGCGTTGATGCGCGTATCAAGGAAATCCGCCGGACCAATCACAATTCCATCATCGGACAAATCGGCAAACGGCAAAGCGCCACGCTGGACACCATGCTCGACTTTATTGACGAGCACAGTTGATTTGAAAATTTTCCCGCCAATCGCGACAGGAAGCTAATCTACATCAATAAAATCAGCATCGAATCGCGGCAGGATTGAAAGAATCGCGGCGCGGATCAGGCTAGGACAATTTGCGCGTTAAGGCCAACAGGAAATCTCGATTGTCCGCCTGCAGATAACGCATTGCGCCTCCCATGCGATGAAAACTTTTATTAAAGCGCAGGTAATAATCGGGGTTGTCTTCGGGCGGCTCGCCTTTTGCCCAATCCCAATGTGACTTGGCCAGATCGACCACCAGGATATAATGGTCGTCGATTTTTTCCCCACGCTGGATCGCAAGATTTTGCGCCATGGACATGGACTTTTCAAAAATCATGGGGCTCATTACCGCGCTGCCCACTGACAAATAAACTCCGCCGTCGATGCGGCTGACGCCTTCGGCGAAGGTCAGGAAATCCCACAAGGCCGTCCTGCCAATGGCTGCGCCGTGATTGAGCGGATGATTGTAAATAATGTCGTGGCCGATCATCGGGTGCCCGGTGAAGGGGACACCCAGGGCGAAAGCACGAGCCTGCACGCTGTATTGCTTATAAGGATGCGGGATTTCCATTCGCCCAGGCGGGATATCAAAGTCTTTCATGGCGACCAGCAGATCGATAGCCCCTGCGGCCCGCTCACCATCCGAATCCAGGCATGTGGCGATTTCTCTTTTCAACTCTTCGAGCGTCGGCAACTCCAATCCTCCGCGCTCGATCATCGCACCCACGGATTCACCATATCCCCTGCCTTCATACGCGCCGACGATTAATGCAAGATTAATGAAAAATCCTGTTTCCTGCCAATTGCCGAACTCGCCGCGACGCACGTTGCCTCGGACATCCTCGCTGGTTTGACCCTGATAAGCCAATTCCCAATCGTGAATGATCCCAGCGCCGTTGGTCGCCAGATGCGTCAGCCAACCTTTTTCCGCCATATGAATCAGCACCGGCGCCAGGCCGTTTTTGATGGCGTGCGCCCCGAAGGCCAACATGACCGGCTTTTCATTCGCCAAAGCCCTCTTGATGCGCTCGGCGGTCTCATCAATGAGCGCATCGGCCTTCAAAGATAAGTCGGACGGCCTCTGATCCGGCGTAACCATATCTCTTTCGACGCTCTTCTTGTTGGGCCTTTCGGCCAATGGCTTCATAACTATCCGGCGACGATCCAGTTTGGAATATGGCATTGATCTGCGGCCTTTATTGTTTCACATTGAGCAAATCGAGCAGCTTATCCAATTGCGAGAAATCCGAAATGATCATATCGGCGCCAGCGCGAATCAGTCGGCTGCGCTTGGCTTCATTGATTCCGAAGCGCCGCAGTTCGTCGCTGGCCACCCCGATGGCGAAACCGCCGCGCTTATGCGTTTCCCGTATCTCCACAGGCCCGTCGCCAAAGCTGACCAGGCCAGGAGCATCCGGTCCGATTTTCTTTAAAATCCTATCGAGCACAATGCGCTTGGCGTCTTTCGTCACGTCGCAGGCGGCGCCGAAAATCCTTTGCTCGAATAAATCAGCGTAGCCAAGCGCCGTCGCCTCGTCGATAAGATCGCGCTGATCAGTCCCGGAAGCCAGGTATAATCGCGCTCCCGATTCATGGAGCGCACCCAGCAAAGCAACGGCATTCTTGATCGTAAAATCCTCGACATTCAGTTCACCGCGCTGAAACGTTTCAACGCGACCCCGCACCAATTTCATCAGATCGTCGTTGAAAATCTTCTTGTATCCGTGTTCATCCAGAATCTCGCCCTCCGCAACGCAGCCAAATTCATGCACCATTTTCACCAGGGTCTGCATTTGAATGAGCGTTTGAATACCGGTGGATTTGTCAATGTAATCCCTGACGCGATTGACAACGCGATGGTAGAGCGAATCATCCGCCGACTCAAATTGCGGACCGAGAATCGCTCGAATCATCATCGGTTCCATAATCCGTTCCCACCCTTCGCGAAGGGAGGAAATGGTGCCGTCGTGGTCGAAAATCACGTGCGTAATTTTCCGCAGGGGCACACGGTCAGTGACTCTTTCGAATCCGGTTCCTTCAAAATATCTGGCCTGCCTTGTGTCTTCAGCCAGTTCGGGTCGATAAATGTAATCGGGGGACGCACCGACGGCCAGGATTTCCGAAGGCGAAGCCGTGCCGGTCTGATGAAGTTTTTGCACGGTGATAAACGCGGCAATATTGCCCAAAGCCGCGGCAATCTCAGGATTTGCGCCCGCGGCGAGCGCCAGCGCCGTCCCCGCCAGAAGAGAATCGCCCGCCCCCACGGAATCTACTTTTCCAATCACCTGAATAGCTGGGATTTCATGCAAGCCCGCTTCGTCATGCAAGACAAGCCCCCGCGTACCTCGCGTGACCATGACAGGTTTTCCGGCACGAACGAAAAGCTCTTTTGCCGCGTGCAGCGCGTCTTTTCTGAGCACCATCGCATCGCGTGGATACTCACGGCCTATCAGGCCGGCGGCTTCATGATCGTTGATTTTTAAAAATGCGCCCGGATAGGCGTCGCTGAAATGACGGCTGTCAACAATGAATGTCTTGTCCGCATGGTCGCCCATGAGTCCGCGCAAGCGCCAGCGAAAATACTCGTTGGTGTGAATCCCGCACGCCGTCTGTTCGTTAATAACGACAACGTCCAAATCGGGCAGAGCTTCCGCCAGCGTCTCCAGCAAGCGGTCGGCGGTGGCGTCTGCAAGACGGTTGAAGTTGCCGAAATCGAGCCGATTGGATTCTTCATCATGGAAATGAGGTTTGACGAAAGCGTGCGTCGCCCATTCGCTTTCCTGCACGAGAAGCCCTTCGCAACGCACTTTCCTATCGGCCAGAATGCGCTGCATTTCCCGTCCCCAGGGATCGGCGCCGATCACGCCGAAGATTTCGATGTTTGAGCAACCGATGGCGGCCATATTGTTGACCACGTTGCCCGCGCCGCCAAGCTCGCAGTGCTGCCGCGCCGCCGGCCGCGTTGCCAGTCCGGTTTCCAGCGAAAGTTCACCGGCCTTTGCATCGAAAAACCAATACACATCCAGGCAAAAATCTCCCAGCACGCCGACACGGGCTTTTCTAATGTTGTCAAGCAAATCGCGCAATTGGTCGTCTGTCATTTTTTCAAAACCCTGGAAAGTGAATTATGCAAATCTCCATTTTTTGGCCTAACAAAGGCTAAGGCTCGCGTCCAAACACGAAGTCCTGAAAAGGTTTGTCCCACACTCCCGCCAACGCACGCAAGGGGCGTATGATTTTTATGCTCAAGAAAGCGATTCATTGCTTTCCTCATGGCGTTTGCATCCTTGTGGAAATCACCGGGCTTTCCGCCGGAATTTTCTATTCAAAGACTGCGACTGACAGGCCTTGCGAGCGAGCCATCCAGTTGGGAACCGCCATGATTCGCCCGTTGAAAGTAAATTGAATGGGAGCAAACGGCTCGCTGGCGATCAACAGGTCGAAAAAGCGCACGAAGTCTATTTCCGCCAGCGCTCCTTCCAGCGGGATTTCGTCGCTGAGTCCGTTGCCGTTGACGTCGCCGAAAACGATGACCAGGGTTGACAGGGCGGGATCGGCCATGGCCGGGGTCGAAAGATCGATGCCGTTGACCGATAGTTCGTCGCGCCCGAACAACACGGCCTGGTTGACGTTCAACCATGAAAACGATGCAAAGGCGTCGTCGAGGGGAAGAGCACCGAATAATAAGCCCAGGGCGCTGCCTGTTTTCGGGTAAACGCGAAAATAGACCTTGTTGTTGGAGCGCAAAAAAGGCTCCCGGTAATAATGCATGGAGGGCCAAAAGCCCGCCGGATCCAGGCACGTAAATTCGTAGTAGGCGCCTGGCGCTGCGTCGAAAACTCCCCATCGACCCTCGTCGTCGGTGAAAAAGACGCCGCTTGGATTTGCGTGGAGCCGCTCGCCCGTCATCGAATCGCATTCATAAATTTGAATCTCGACGCCCGCCACGGGCGCGTTCATGCCGAACACCACCGCATGACCGGAAAGCTCGATAGGCTCCCGCGGGACGATCTCCGTTGTTTGCGGTGCTTCATCATTGAAAAAGCGAAACAAAGCTTCGAATATCGACGCCGAGGATGCTGTCTCCAGGTGGTCGATGTCTTGTAAAATCAGGTTTTCGCTTTCCTCCAATTCGCACACGCCAATCACCGCGTCGTCTTCAGAAGAAATATTCAGGGCGCTTGCACCGTCAGGGATTTCCAGGCGAGGCAAAGCCGCGATCTGCGCGTAGTGCGCAACTTTTTGAACGCCGTCATCACGCAGCAGATACTCCACTCCCAGACCCGCGCCAACGGAATGGCCGATCATATCCACTTGCGCGGCGCCGGTCTCCGCCAGGACGAAATCGATAGTATCCGCCAGCCGCGCAGCCTCGTCGCCAATGCCGTTGAGCGCATTCCAATCGTGGCAAAAAATGCGTTCGATGCAATATCCGTTGGACGCAAAGCGCATGGTCTGCGTGGAAAAGGCATCGCCATTTTCCAAAATGCCGTGAACAAAAACAATTGGCAGAAAACTTTTATTGCAAGGTGAGCCGTCGTCATCGGCATCATCGTCGATCGAATCGTCGCTCCGCGTATCGTCATCTGAATCGGCGCTTGAAGAAGAAGAATCATCGTCGCCGCCGCAGGAAACGAAACACAAAAGCGAAAGCAGGCAGACCAAGCACCAGATTATCAGATAACTTTTCCGGGGCATCGTTTTGCCCGGCAACCGGCTGCATTTTGAACCGTCTTTTCCCATTCGCATCCCTTCTCTTGATATTTTGCCAGTACCATGAAATCCGGCGATCCACAATGAGAAAGCGTCGATGAAGGATCGCGGGCTTGACGCGCGGATTCAATTGCCATTGATTATTCCTTGCGATGGCTACCATCGCCGCAATGGCTTTTACTGGAGATCAAAATAATGTCTGACAAATTTGCACATCTCGACCGCGAAGAATTGATAAAACTCCTATCCGTATACGCACACAATTGGCTCGCGCACGACGGCTGCTGGTTTTTGGCCTGTGAAGAAAAATACAACATGGAAACGGCCATCGAACTGGACACGGCTTCCTGGAAGCGATTCACCGTGGCCGAAGCCAAACGCATCATGAAAACTTTCGACATTCCGCCCGGCGGCGGGTTGGACGCGCTGGAAAAGGCGCTGGGATTCAGGTTGTATTCGTGCGTGAACACGCAGGAAGCGTCGCGGGAAGATGGAGCGCTCATCTACCGCATGAAAGAATGCCGCGTGCAGACGGCCAGAAGGCGCAAGGGCCTGCCCGACTTTCCGTGCAAGCCCGTCGGGATCGTGGAGTACTCCGGCTTCGCCTCCACAATCGATCCGGCCATCAAAACCGAGTGCCTGCGCTGCCCACCCGACGACTGCGGCGACGAGGCTTGCACATGGCGATTTTCCATTCCCGAAAAATGACGCGCAGTATCGGCAGTATTTTCATGACCGAACAAATACATACAATGAGGACAACAATCCAGCATATCTTTAAAACTTTGGTGGCCGATGCTAGTGTGGCGTCGGTTTTCTTTTTTGAAGGAAAGGACTGCCGGAAAACATGCCAACCGAAACCCTGGAAATCCTAAAACTTCTGGTGATCAAAACCGGCGTTTACCAGCTTTCGCTGGGCAATGTCCTGATGATTGGCATTGGTTGCGGATTCATTTACCTGGCCATCGCCAGGCACTTTGAGCCATACGAACTTCTGGCCATTGGCCTCGGCGCGATTTTGATCAACCTACCCGGCCATCAGGTCGGCGTGATGTCGACGGAAATGCAGGCCGCCGGGGTTCTGGGATTGATCTCCCATTTCGCGCTGTTTCAAAACAACCTTTTCCCGCCGCTGATTTTTCTGTGCCTGGGAGCAATGACCGATTTCGGTCCGCTGCTGGCTAACCCGCGGCTCATTCTGCTGGGTGCCGCTGCGCAGCTTGGAGTTTTCGTTGCTTTTTTCGGCGCCCTGGCGCTGGGTTTCGACCTGAAGGAAGCCGCCTCCATCGGGATCATCGGCGGGGCCGACGGTCCAACCACCGTCTACGCCAGCGCGAAGCTGGCCCCGCATCTGCTCGGCATCACCGCCGTGACCGCCTACTCCTATATGGGCCTGGTGCCGGTGATCCAACCTCCGATCATGCGCCTTCTGACGACGCAAAAGGAGCGAAAGATCAAGATGAAGGAGATGCGAAAAATTCCAAAACTCGCCAAAATACTTCTTCCGCTGATCATGATGATCGTCATCATTTTGCTAATCCCGATGAGCGCCCCTTTGGTCAGCATGTTCATGATCGGCAATATTTTCAGGGAGTCGGGCGTCGTGGATCGCCTAACGAAATCCGCGCAAAACGAACTTCTGAACATCGTCACAATCTTCCTGATGCTGTGCATCGGGTTGACGCTCGATGCGAACAAGGTTTTGAATCCCGTGACGCTCAAGATTCTCGCCCTGGGCCTCGTGGCTTTTGCCATCGGCACGGCGGGGGGAATTCTTTTGGCCAAGTTCATGAACCTGTTTTCGGAAAACAAGATCAATCCTCTGGTGGGAGCTGCGGGTATTTCCGCGGTTCCCATGGCCGCAAGGCTGGCTCACGAGATGGCGCTCAAAGAAGACCCGACGAATTTCCTGCTCATGCACGCCATGGGACCGAACGTGGCCGGCGTCATCGGCTCGGCCATGGTGGCCGGATACTTCTTGTCGATACTACAATAAGGTCGATTCATGGAAACCATTGCAAAAATCACCGCCGTCAACGGATGGATGCTGGCCACGCTGGGAGTGCTCTCCGTATTTCTGGTGCTCACCCTCCTTTTGGTGCTGATCGTGGTGCTGGTTAATTACACTGCCAAGCGGGAAGAAGGCTCCGCGGCCAGGGTGCAAGTTCCAACGGGAATGCGCGTATTAGGCGAAAACGCCTGGAACGACGCCGACGCCGGTGATGCCCTGTCGAATGACTACAAGACCTTTCTCGCATCCTTAAAACGCCAGTAGCTGAAGATCGCCTCTACATTCTTCAAAAGATGAACACAGCCGGGGATGGCTGTGTTGGTGTTTCTCTAACCAATGGCGGACGCCATTGTGATCTTCGAAATCACGGCAAAGCTTGATCCTAAAGCCCTGAAAATGGCTGCTTTAAAATAAACCGCCGCACTGGCCATCTTCGTCGTCATCGTCATCGTCGCTGCTATCGGATCCGCTGGACGTGTGAACATCACATTTTTCGGCGAGACAATCGGTGAGATCCGAACAACTATTCACATCAGGATAATCCACGCACTCGAAAATGCACTCCCAGGGACCCTGATTCTGCATGCACCAGGCGAAGGATTGGTCTCGGTTCGATGCATCGCCGCCCGATGTAATTTCCATGCCGCACTCGCCATAAATCAGATTTAGCGATTCATTGCACATGTCGCTGTCGATGGCATCTCCGACGCATTCATCGGCCTCCTCATCGCAAGTCTGCGATGCGACGCAGGGATTGCCTTCATGGACAGTGCAAGCCTGATCTTGGCACTCATCGGCGCCGTTGCAATACTCGCCGTCATCGCACCAGGCGCCGCTGTTATCGGACCATCCGAAAAGGTCCTTGGCGGGATCGCAGATTCGGCAGGGATTCGAGGTGTTGAGATCGCCGTCAAGATAACAAGTGTCATCAATGAAACAACCGCCGCAATCGTAATCATCAAGAAAGTTGCTGATCGTACTGTTGATTTTCGGGCCCTTGCAATTGGCCAGCGTGAGAACGGCGGCAACCTTATAAACTCCATCTTCGACGACGTACATCGCGCTGCCGCTTTGGCCGTGGATGCAGCTGAATTCACCGTCGAAATCGAAGCCGATTTCGATCATGCCGTACATCATGTAAACAGCTTGCCCAACATCCCACCACATTTCGTCGCCCGTATAACCCTCATCGCCTGGATAACCGGCTGTCTCGAAGTCGGCTAATGTGTACCAGGAGGCGCCGGATTCGTAATGGGTCTCCATGAATCCGGTATCGTCGTCAAAGGGCCGCACGACAACAACAGCCCAATCGTTCGAGTAGTCTTGCCAATCGATCCATGAGTTATTTGTCGCCCAGTTGATGGCCTCTTTGCTGCCGAAAGGCTTCTCGTTGCCATCCTGGCCCGGCAACACGATAACGGTTTTGGGAAATCCGCCCTCTTCATGATTATAAATGCAATGGGCAGCTGTCAAAATGAGCTGAGAATTTCTGACGAAGGCGCCGGAACAGCCAAAGTAACCAACGTCGTATTCCATGTACAAGTGTACGACGCTGCTATAGGGATACTCCTCCGTGTCGGTGATGCGCAGCGGTCCGTCGCCGGCCTTTTCGCCGCCCAGGGCTAGGGAAGGCGCAGCGATTTGGCTCGTGCTTTGAGCTATATCTACCAGGGGCCAATCGGCGGGATTGTTTTTGTAGACCATGCGCAACGGTTGATCGGGAATTTCCTTTGTCGATGGCTCGGGGAAAGGCATGGGAATCGCCTGATGCTGAATCCGATCCAATTCCGCTTCGCTGATTTCCCAATCGTCGGCAAAGGCGGAATCGAAGGCGATAAAGGCCGGGACGCAAAGCGCAACCAAAAATAGTAATTGTGAAAGACAATTTATCCGATGCAATCGAGGTATTTTCATAATGGCATCACCTTAAAATAATGACAATATCGACGCTGCCTTCTATCACGCGCCATTGAAACATGTCAAAGAATTCGGCGATTTTTGTGATTGCGCGGTTGTCGTTTCGCATGGTCGTGGATTACTATCACCGAAGCTTAACACGGTGGGTGCGAATCAATGCGCGACAGGAATTTTCAGACACACCGAAATTTTAGCCTTCTATCGGCTGCGGTGATCGCTACACCGTTTTTCATCTGGCTTTATCGATATTGCAACGCGGATTTCTGGTACGACGAGGCATTATCGTTGACGGAATTTACCCTCGTGCCCGTGGTGAAAACGCTCACCAACTACTCGGTCCCGAACAATCATATCTTTTTTAATCTCATCCAAAATCTGTTTTTCAAAGCGGTCGGCATTGTCCACATCGAGCAGCTTTTGGACAAGCCTTTTCTGGCGCGTTTGTGGCCCCTGGCCTTCACGGCGGCGACGTTGGCCGTTGTCCGGCATATCGGCAGGAAATTCTTTGACGACTTTACGGCGCTTGCGGCCATGATCATCCTCGCCACTTCCATACCCTTCTATAACTTCGCCGCGCAAGTCCGTGGATACAGCCTGAGCATGTTGCTTTACGCGGGCCTTGTTTGGGGTCTTTGGTCTTATGAATCAGAATCCAAAAAATTCCATGTCGCCTGCATTGTCCTTTTCACGGCGATATCTCTTTATACGATTCCTTCAAATTTATATTTCATTGCCAGCTGCGGAGTTTTTTTCTCCACCAACTCGGTCTTGAGTTATTTCAACGCAAAGAAAAACAACTCCCAAAATCCAACCGCCAAAGCAAAAAGTTCTCTTGTGATCGTGGCCTGCCTTTCGACGGGAACGATCCTTGCCGCTTTGTGGTATCTGCCCGTATTTCATGATCTCATCGATAATCCTTATGTGCGTAGCGAAGGTGTGTTTAGGTTAAAGACGCTAACGCATGTCATGCCCCGCGTCTGGCTGAATTTTCTGTCGGGAAGATGGGTGATTCTGATCCTCGCTGCCGCCGCCGCTTTCCTTGCCAATAAGCCCGGCAACAAGCTTTTCGGACATACGGGGAAAATCATCTTTTGCGTCTTTATGCTTGTAGCTCCTTTCGTTTTGAGCTTCATACGCGGCGACAATCCTTACGACAGAGTATTTGTCAGTCTCATTCCGATTTTCAGCCTGCTGACCGCGATTCTCATCGGCGTGCTGGCTCGTCTTTTGCCCCCGATGAAATATCTGAGAGTCCTGGTTGTCGTCCTGGTATTTTTCCTGTGCAATTTATCATTCGCAAAAAATATCAACGACGCGCAAAACAAGATCAAAAGCGACATTGTCGCTGGCGAAAGCTCCCAAAATCTGATGGTCAATTTCTATCAGCACCGCTATGCGCCTTCGCGGCTGCTGTCGCGTCACGCACCGGAAATCAAGGTTTCCAGCCTGCCCCTTGTCGCCTATTCCCAGGACAACGTTGCGATGCCCATATATTTGCACAAGTTCGGCCTCGAATGGTTGCCGCCGGATCAACTGCAGCCTCTTTGCCGGAAGCGTGACGGCTTGTACGCCATTTCTCTATTCCCGACTCGTTTTAGAAACGCGGCAATGAAGCGATGTCCTGGCTTCACGGTGAAAAGGCTCAACCGGGAACCGGGTTTTCACAACATTTTCAAGCTCACACGCATCGGCGGCGAGACGGCGGAACCCTGAGACGATTTGAATTTTGCGTTGAGCAATAGTTGCCGATTTTTCTTTGGGCGGTATTATCGATCTTCGGACCGTTAACAGGAGATCCAACATGAAATTTTTGAAAATCCCTTTCCTGCTGGCGCTGACCCTTGCCCTCGCCTTTTTTGTTTCATGCGGCGACGATGATGATGACAACGATGTTAATGAGCCGAACGATGACGCCAATGACGACACCGTTAATGATGATGTGGATGACGATACGGATGATGATGACGACACGAATCCGCCTGATCCGGCGGACCAGTGGCTCGG
>Ga0307990_1001344_pt1 | contig 20888 bp, 20 predicted proteins | sample EllFjometagen129_FD_203168 | JGI IMG/M metagenome (GOLD analysis project Ga0307990, IMG submission 203168) | Marine microbial communities from Ellis Fjord, Antarctic Ocean - #129 | ecosystem: Environmental > Aquatic > Marine > Unclassified | place: Southern Ocean | collected 2014-10-08
AGGTTTTTGTAAAAGCGGATGTCGAACTGAAAGGAGATACGCTTTTCCTCCGGAATGATCGCGTGAAGAATCCGGCATACGTTCGTTATGCCTACAGCCCGAATCCGGAAATGGTGTTGTTCAATCAAGAGGGACTCCCGGCGGCGCCGTTTACGACCGAAAAACAATAGGGCCAGCGATGAAGGCGGGCGCGTAACCACTGAAGGTTGCATGGATGAAAATTTGAACATATAGGGGAACGTGATGAGCAAAACATGGATGATGACGGGACTGGCGGTTTCGGCTCTGGCTTCCGCCGTGTCGGCCACCCCGTGGTGGGACGATTTCCCGCGTATGGTCAGTGCAAAGGATGTGGCAACGGTAACGAATCAGCATGGCAGTTTTGCAATGAATGCAAACGGACAGGATCCATCGTGGGGAACTTTTTTTCAGGCGGATGGAATTAGTAAGAAGACGGTAAGTATCGCGGCATTTCAGAATGCAGGACTCAAGCAGATCGGCTATTTCGAAACGTACGGGCAGAGCTACTGTCTGGTGTCGGAACTGGGCGCTTGGGATGAAACCAATCTGACGCCGATTCTTCATCATCACTGGAACTGGCAGAACTACAGTGGTGGAACCATTCGATGGCTCGGGACCAAAAACTTTTTCGATGACGAGGAGTATGCCCGCCCCTACACCCGCACCCATCCGCGCTACGGTGGCCCGGCCATGACCTATCCAGACGGAACGGTGGCCACCGGCTATGACGGACCGGATAGCGATCCGCGCAACAGCCGTGTCTACGATGCCGCCTGCTCAAAGAATGTTTTGGGCGAGGTTTATATCGATAAGGTTGACTATCCAAATGGCGATGTGACCAACGGACTGATTTACATGCCCGAAGCCGATGAGTATGCAGGACTCTTCATGTTTAAAAAGGATGCAGCCTGCCCGCTCTGGAACGACTACACCTATGCATCCACCCTCCAAGCCGCCGATGCCGGAATTGACGGCATGTGGACCGATAACTATGGACCGTGGGATTCGCTGAGTTCGTCGCCCGTAACGGCGGGCTTTGGCGACTGGTCAGTCGCCCGTTTCCGTGATCATCTCACCAACTCGTTCAGTTCGGCGGAGCTGCTTTTCATGGGGGTAACCCATGCCGCCACATTCGATGTGCGGGAGCACATGAAGGGTGTCGCAACGGGATGGGGTTGGGATGGAAGCAATTTAAACAGTACCGTCTGGAAGGATTCGAACTGGCTGGATGATCCGCTGTGGCGGGCCTATCTTATTTTTAAGCGCCAGTCTGGGACCCACGCGTTGGCGAACTATTATGCCTCGGTAAAATCCGCCGCGCTCGCCGGTGGAAAGGACGAGTTCCTGGTGGCCGGCAACGGTATCCCCGACTTCAATTTCGGCTGGTGTCGCGGCGACGTGGATATGGCTAGCACTGAAATGTCGTTGGGTTGGAGGCTGAGCAATGGGTCGACTGGCTTTACGCCGCCGCCAATCGGCCGCTATGCGCCGTTATACAAATTGGCGCGCGAGCACGCCCAAAGCCGTTTTGTTAATGTCTGGCTCTACAACGACCACTATGTCGATGAGCTTACGCATCCGGAACTCTGCAACGCGCTATATTATGAAATGCTCGCAACGCATACCTTTCCGAAGTTGGATCCCTCGAGCACCCGTGTTGCCGGGGATGATCAGACTAATGCCGCCTTTTTTGAGTTTGTTGAGTCAGCAGCCCCGCTCTACGGCGAACGCGTGCCGGTTGAAACCATCGGGCTTTATTATTCGTCATCATCGGCCATGCGTCAGCTGACACCGGGTGGTTTTGACGAGTTTAATGCCCAGCCGCATCAGTTTTCATTCTGGGGGTGGGGCACGGCGTTGACGGAGCTGCACATGCAGTACCGTGCGATTCCAGAATGGAAGCTGACCTCCGAAATGCTCGACACCCTGCGCCTGCTCGTCATCCCGAACGCCGACGTGCTCGATCCGGCCGATGTCGCCGTGCTGACCCCTTGGGTCAATGGCGGCGGACGCCTGATCATTACCGGCGACAGCGGGAAATATCTAGGCGAATCCGGCAACTTTGAGCTAAACGGAAGCGGCCTCTCCATCGCCTCGCTCACCACCCACGCCAATGTCGTCTATCTGCCCGATAACATCGGCATGGACTACTATCTGGCCTATGAAAATCGTCCGGTATCGTTGGATCTGTTCTCCGATGCCGTCGATAGTGCACTGGTCGGTGCTACGCCCGCCGGTATCATGGCCTCAACGGCGTCGGATCGAACCGGCCTGACCCTGTATGAAGACGAAGCTGCCGGAAAATTCTTCATCGATGTAAATAACGTGAATATCGACACCAACTATGTGATGACGGGCACCGGTGCAATCACCATCGATGCCGCGCTGCCGGAGTGGCTGGTGAACCAGCGACTGCAAGCCTCCGTTGTGACGCCGCAAACCAATGCGCTTGCCATCGAACTGCTCTTGGTTTCGAATAACACGATTCGGATCAGTCTGGGCTCCGTTGAATATTATGCCGGGGTCGTGGTGGAGAAGGAAGCGGAGTGGGTTGGCTGGCAGGCGGCGCATTTTTCGACGGAAGAAATCGCGGACGGTTTGGCTGATATCGGCGAAGATCCCGACGGCGACGACATAACCAATAATCAGGAATACATCGCTGGCTCCGATCCACGTGACGGGGCCTCTGTTTTTGCTCTCCAGATTTCTGCAAATACGGGCAGTGGAGTTGATCTTACCTTCGATAGCTCGACGGGACGGATCTACTCCATCCAGTTTAGCACCAACCTTGTGGGGGACATGTGGTCGAGGTTCGGTACCAATCTGCCCGGTACCGGAACGGCCATTCAGATCGACGACTCCAACGAATGGGCCCGTGCCTATTACCGCGTAGAGGCTATTCGTCCGTAGCAAAGGAATTTAATGAAGTCATCGAAATTGATCTGGTGCGCGCAGAATATGGCGCGTGAATACAATCAAACCGTGCTCTTTAAAAAGGAGCTCGATGTTAATAAAACCGACAGGGCAACGGTACAGATCACAGCCGATAGCTGGCATCGAGTTTCCGTCAACGGCAAGTGGATTCACGACGGTCCGGCGCGTGCCGACTGGATCGCCGATATGGAAGCGTACGAACAGGATATTTTAGCATTTCGTAACTAGGAGAGTTCTATGACTGAAAAGAAGCAGGAAAAGCATGGCGAGTTCGAGCGCGAGCCCGTACCCGCATCGAAGACGAAAGGGCTGAAGGCCTTTGTGGGTATGTATGCCGGTGAGCATTGTGCCGGAACGGAGTTGATGATCGGACCGCTGTTTGTGGCGGCAGGCGTGAGTGCGTTCGATGTGCTTGGCGGATTGTTTCTGGGCAATCTGCTGGCGGTGTTGAGCTGGATGTTTCTCTGTGCGCCGATCGCAGTGCGCTGTCGGTTGACGCTCTATTACCAGCTCGAAAAAATATGTGGCCGCAGACTTGTCACGCTCTACAACCTCGCCAATGGGGTCATGTTTTGTTTTTTGGCTGGGTCCATGATTACGGTTTCGGCAACGGCGCTCGGCGTTTGGTTTAACTTCCCGATGCCGGGGCTCAATGATCTGTTACCCAATAGTATGGGGTGGGTACTCGCGGTGCTGGCGATAGGCGCGATCATCTCGGTGGTTGCTGCTTGGGGTTACGAAACCGTTTCGAAGGTGGCCAACATTGCCGCGCCGTGGATGGTTCTGGTGTTCCTCGGCTTCGGCATCATCGGCTTGCGCCAGTTTATTGAAGTGACCGGCGCGGAAGTGAATTCGCTTTCCAGCCTTTGGAACCTCTGCACGGAACATATCTGGAAGGGTGGCGATCCGCTGCCCGGGCAGGTCAAATTCACCTTCTGGCACGTCACTTTCTTTGCCTGGTTCTGCAATATGGCGATGCATGTTGGCATGTCGGATCTCTCCGTGCTGCGCTTCGCCAAAAAACCGTGGCACGCAGTGGCCTCGGCCTCCGGCATGTATGTTGGCCACTTCATGGCGTGGCTGGCGGCATCGATTCTCTACGCGTTGCAACTGCACATGGATCCAACCAACACCAACGTGCTTCCCGGTCCATTGGCCTACCGCGCAGCCGGCGTCGCCGGACTCATCTGCGTGATCGTCGCCGGCTGGACAACCGCCAATCCGACCATCTACCGCGCCGGTCTGGCATTCCAGGCAATCATGCCGAACAAGTCACGCTTTGCCGTCACCATCGGCACCGGCCTACTCGCCACACTGGCCGGCATGTTCCCGGCCATCGCGATGCGGCTGCTCGGCTTCGTCGCGCTCTACGGCCTGATCCTCATGCCGATGGGAGCGGTGGTCTTTGCCGACTTCTGGATTTTACCGAAGCTGGGATTGAAACAATATTATGCCGAACACCGTGGCTTGAAGATCAACTGGGCGGCGGGCATCGCCTGGATCGCCACATTGGCCATCTGCGTGGCGCTGGTGCTTTCCGGTAAGCCGCAATTCCAGATCTACTTTGTTTCGCTACCGGGCTGGTTCATTGCAACGGCGCTTTATATCGGGGTTAGTAAGCTGCAACAAAAAGGAGAGCGCGCATGAAAAAAATAATGGAAACCATCTCATATTTGTCGCTTGTCCTGATCGTTGCCGCTCCGTCGCTTTTCTATGCGGGAGCGATTGATCTCGAAATGAATAAAATGCTGATGCTACTTGCAACGATCGTCTGGTTTGCCAGTGCGCTTTGCTGGATGGGGCGAGAGAAGAAAGCTGCGTCATGAAGGGGCCGGCCTCTATGAATGAGGGAAATGAAATGAACCGAAAGAGCATTGAGGGATTACCGTAGCTCAAAACAAAAAATGGGTCTCCTTGATGCTTTGGGCTGGAGCCGATCCGTACGATGTCGGGCCGGAAGACTCTTGGGGAGATAGAGGTAATGACCGGAGCGCCCTTGAAATTGCGCTGGCGAACGGATGGGACTGGATGCTCAAGCAGGTTAAGACGCTGACTCCCTCAACGGAATACGCGACCGACTTGATGGTGGCGGCCTGCCGATCCAAAAAAGAGAACCTGCTGATGGCCCTGATTGACGCAGGGTTTATTGAGGCGATGGATTCCGAGAGCGAAACCCAAATGCTCAGTCACCGCATACTCTCTGCCTCATACTCGCGCTACGATTCTCATCCCGACATTTTCTCGCGTGGTCTTCTCTTCGCAAGCGGGGCGAAATGGACACCCTCCTTAAAGGAGATCAAAAATACCCGCCGAACGATGCTCGACGGGAAAACGGCTAGAGTACGCGCCGTAGTCTCTCTGTTGAAAAAGCATGAGGCCGCAACACCGGAGGTAATCAGCGAACTTATCCGCACTCCGGCAAAAAGCTGACCTTGTCTGAGTAGACGGTCGCAGAATACGTTACATGCCGAAAAGAGATTCGTAGCTGTTTGGACGGGTCTTTTGTCAAACTATCATGCCTAGCATGGGGATGTGGATACGCTTCAGCGTGGTCTTGCCGTCGAGCAAATAAACCTTCCTTCAGCAGGGTTGGTCGCGTTCATTACGCGCCGCAGAAGGCAGGTGCGCGCCGATGGGGAGCACGTATTTAAGTTCACACAACTCAGACCGTCATTTCAAAATAGACCCATGGTTTGAATTTTTTGAAAAATCTCAGACAGACGATATAGTATGGTCAGACGACCTTGGCACCCCCCTTCCACCTTGTCGGAAAAGAGTAGGCGACATCTACCACGCACCGACAGCGGCCACCGCCGACCACCCGACGAACTCACACGATGATCGTTGCCGTGGGACACCATCCGGCGTGAGCAATCCCGCAGTGCATGGCAACGTCGAGACCGGCGCGGTCTACACCGGTTTGTCCGCCTGAAACTATTTTGATGATCGGCATGATAAACCCTCTTTGTGCGCTACTGCGAGGTTACCTGCGTGTGCTTTTCTGATAAGATGAAATGCTGGCAAGCAGGACTGACAGGGATGGGAATGTTATGCTCAGCCGTTATGTTTTGGGTTTATAAAAAGCTGAAATTCACCAATACCCTGCAAATAAAGGGTTAAGAGAGGTTGGTAGCGGAGGAGGGACTCGAACCCCCGACACCAGGATTATGATTCCCGTGCTCTAACCAGCTGAGCTACTCCGCCATCAGAAGAGCAGAGAACATAGAAAAAGCCGTTCGGGAAAACAAGTGGAATGTGGTAAGAATTCTTCCCATGAATTTGATCCTGATTTTTCCTGAAGAGACCGATTCGACTGGCCGCATTCGTCTGACAGATCAGCGGGCGGTTCATATCCACAAGGTTTTGCGCGCGGAGCCGGGAAAGACCCTGCGAATCGGCCTGCTCAACGGCCCGTTCGGTCAGGGAACGGTCGAGGAGGTTTCTGCAGGTTCGGTGACCCTTACTTGTGATTGGGAGAAGGAGATGCCGCCGCAGCCGTCCATCGACTTGTTGTTGGCCATGCCGCGCCCCAAAGTGCTCAAGCGGCTTTGGGCGCAGTTCGCTGCGCTCGGCGTCGGGCGTATCATCCTCACCAACGCCGAAAAGGTGGAGCGCTTCTATTTCGACACCCACGTCATTGAGCCGGACTTTTACACCGCCCGGCTCATCGAAGGTCTGCAGCAGGCGCGCGACACCCGCTTGCCGGAAGTGACCGTCGTCAAACAACTCAAACCGTTTCTGGAAAATGAACTCGATGAACTTTTTCCAAGGATTGGAAAAAGGATTCTCGCTGATCCATCCGGAGAGCGTTCTCTTTTCCAAACATTGGAAACCGACTGCGTCGGGGCACAGCGCTTCGCGGCGCAAGGCCGACGCATCCTGATAGGGATTGGGCCGGAGGGCGGATGGATTCCTTACGAACTGGAGATGTTCCAAGCGCACGGGTTTGAGGTGTTTGGGATGGGGCCGCGCATTTTGCGTACGGATACGGCATGTATCGGCCTGATGAGTCTGCTTGCAGAAAGTGTGAGGAAAGGCGTATAACCCTGAGGTGAAGGGAGACTTCCAATGGATACTGCAATTGTTGATTTTGCAACCTATTCTGAAAGCATTCCGGCCGCGCTGGATGCAGTGAACGCCTGTAAGACGCTGGAAAAGCAGACAGCCATTCTCATTAAACCCAACCTGCTCGGGCCGCAGCCGTTCCCGGTGACCACCTCCGTTGAATGCTGCGATGCAGTTCTCGACTATGTCCGCGCCTGCGCCCCCAATGCGGAGATCGTAGTGGGCGATGGTTGCGGTGACCCCCATATGGATACGCACGAGGTTTTTGTCGAGTTGGGCTACGCCGACTGGGCGCTGGAGAAGGGCATCCATCTGATCGACCTCAACGATGCGCCGCTCGAATGGCGCGAGGATGCCTCCTGCGAAATGTTTCCGGAAATCTCCCTGCCGGAAATCACCTTCACCCATTACATCATTTCGGTGCCAGTGTTGAAAGCGCACACCCTCTCCACCATGACCGGTACAATGAAAAACATGATGGGCTTCGCCCCGCCGCGCCACTACAGCGGTGGGAAAAAAGGGTGCTGGAAAAAAGCGGTATTCCACGAGAACCTTGAACAGGCCATAATCGAGCTCAATCGCTACCGCAACGCTGATCTCACGGTGATGGACGCATCAATAGGGCTTTCGCAGAGCCATCTCGGCGGCCCCGAATGCGATCCGCCCATCGGAAAAATCCTCGCCGGGTTCGATCCGCTTGAGTTGGACCGTATCGCCGCCAAACTGCTCGGCTTCGATTGGCACGATATCGGCCACCTATCGGACGCGGTCGAATAATTTAAAGGGCTTGTACTAAAGCTTGTCATTAAAATCTTGCGCTCAAAATTATCACACTTGCGCAAGTGTGATAATTTGAGTATTAAAGAACCCATGAGTGATTTGCCTCTATGGAAAAGATGTCGGATTTTAGCAAACCCGCTCCGATTAAACATGCTGGCCTGTTTGACGCAGTATCCACGGCTATATGTGCAGGAGGTCGCGGAAGAGCTGGGTCTGACAGAGGATGTCGCGAGCAAAAATCTTCGGTTGCTTGAGTCGGGTGGGTTTTTGAAATGTGAAGCGGTCAGCAAATATCTTTACTATTGCTTAGTGAAACCCGATGCACTGCTTGGTGCCGTTTTGCATGAGCTTCGACATCAAAAAAAGGATACGGAAGAATCGGTGATCCGAATGGTAACAGCGCTGACGCATGAGCGTCGGATTTTACTGATCACTATATTGAAAGAACGAAGCCCAATGGGGTTGGCTGAATTGCTCTCTCATGCCGAAATTTCAGAAGTGGCGGGCAGGCGGCATGTGAATAAGTTGGTTCGTCGTGGGTGGGTGGAATTTGATCAAAAAACGTGCCGGTTGCTAGAGTCAAAAAATCGACTGGGTGCCAAGTTAATGAATATTGTGTAGATTATCACACTTGCGCAAGTGTGATAATTAGGACGGAAAGAGCAGGAATGAAAAATCGGATTATAAAATGGATTGCGGTAGGTTTTGGGTTTGGGCTCAGTCCCATCATGCCGGGTACCGTGGGAACACTCTGGGGGCTTCCTCTCGCCTGGGGGGTTATGCGGCTTCCCTCCATCTGGTGGCAGATCGGAACCTGTCTGATTCTTACGTTGATCGCCATTCCGATTTGCGGTGCGGCCGAGAAAATCATCGGCGGCAAGGATCCCGGTTGCATTGTGGCCGATGAATATCTGACCCTGCCGATCACCGTCATTGGTCTGATGTCCCCGTGGGCGCTGCTCAGCGGGTTTGTGTTCCACCGTATCTTCGACATCACCAAGCCACCGCCGATTAAGCAACTTGAGGATATCCACGGCGGCTTCGGGATCACGATCGACGATTTTCTGGCCGCATTGATCGCGCTCGGCTGCAATCATCTTTTATTCCGTGTGATCATTCCTATGGTTGGCTGATCGGGGCTGGTCTGCTACAACATTTCGCCATGAGCACCACCGACATCATCGCCGCTATCGCCACGCCGCCCGGAGAGGGGGGCGTCGGCATCGTACGTATCAGCGGTTCCAATGACTCCGGTGAGCAGGGTCGAACCGTTTGGAAAATAGCCGATGAAATTTTCCAAACATTGCCTGCCCTGAGCGGAGCCGAAGGGGTAAAACCGTCCGCTAAAGAGGGCGGCACCTTTGTCTTCGGGAAGATTATCGACGCCGCCGGCAAAGAGATCGACGAAGGGCTTTGCCTCATTTTCCGCTCACCCAAGAGCTACACCGGCGAAGATACCATCGAAATTCAGGGGCACGGCGGCTCGGTGGTACTGCGTAAAATTTTGCGCCGCGCGCTCGAAGCCGGCGCGCGTATGGCCGAGCCGGGCGAATTCACTAAACGCGCATTTCTCAACGGCAAGATGGATCTCGTGCAGGCTGAAGCCGTAGCCGATCTCATCCATGCCCGGTCCGACCGCGCCGCCGCTGCGGCGCTCGAACAGCTCGAAGGGTCTCTCAGTGGGCAGTTCAATGCGCTCTACGATCAGTTCGTTGACATCGCCGCTGATCTCGAAACGACCCTCGACTTTGCCGAAGAGGAGCTGCCCGACGAGGTTTTTCCAATGCTTGGAAAAAAACTGGGCGAAAGTTTCCAATGTTTGGAAAACCTGCTTTCCACTTGGGACGAAGGCCGCCTGCTACGTGAAGGCGCGCGCGTTGTGATTATGGGCCGTCCCAATGCGGGCAAGTCCACGCTCTTCAATGCACTGCTTGGCACCGACCGCGCCATCGTCACCGAGTTTGCCGGCACCACCCGCGACGTTATCGAAGAGGGCCTTGTGCTCGACGGAATCCCGCTGCGTATTATCGACACCGCTGGCCTGCGTGAAGCCGAGTGCGAGATCGAGCGCGAAGGCATTCGCCGCGCCCGCGAACACTCCGCCGCTGCCGACATCGCCGTCTATGTAATCGACTCCTCTGTGCCGCTTTCGACCGAAGATGCAGAGCACCTTTCTAAGCTCAAGCCTGAACAAACTGTCGTGGTTCTCAATAAAAGTGATATCCGACTTTCATCTTTCATCTTTCATCATTCATCGTTCATCTCTGTTGATGTATCTCTTGGGCTGGGTGATGGCCTTGCCGAGATTCGTTCTGCTATTTCAAAGAAACTGGGAGGCGTTTCAAGCGCCCCAGCGCACGCCGTGATTTCAGAGCGGCACCGCAACTTGCTCGAACTCTCGCGCTCCGAGCTGATCCGTGCCCGCGAACAACTGACCGGGCTGGAGGACGAAGGCGTTGTGTTGGCTGCCGAGCACTTGCGCTCCGCGCTCGAAAGCCTAGGCCAAGTCACCGGCCGCATCTATCACGACGAGCTACTCGACAACGTTTTCTCCCGCTTCTGCATTGGGAAATGATTTTGAGCTTTGACTGGGTTTGTGCGCGATTCATGATGGTTAAACTCAATTTGAATCTGTAATTTTGATCAATAAATACAGGTTGACTACGGCTGGACTGTGCTGTAAAACTCAAAAAATATAAATTGAGTTTGTGAGGGGAAAAGGTGTGTGTTATGCGGATTGATATGCCAACAAACAGTTCTATTCAGGAGCTTGCTGAGACGTTTTCTATGGATGAATTGGTTTCCTGCCTAGGAACTCAGAAGCCAATTGATGAGAAGGGACGTTATCTACATTGGGATGAAATCCGGCGGCGGAAAGATCAATACCCAAAACCTGAGCTTGCGTGGTTTGCAATCAAATCGGCTCGCCGTCCGATTTTTAAAGATGTTCATTTGGTGGATATTGCTGAGGAGCCCTTTTCGTTTTGTATTCCCGATTCATTGCAGTGTCTGTTGCATCAAATCGATAAGATGGCTGCGGGGAATATTGGTGCGGTTGACACGGACATTGTTAGCGAACGGGCGCAACGGCGATATTTGGTGCGGTCTTTGATTATGGAGGAGGCCATTACATCTGCTCAGCTGGAAGGTGCAGCAACGACTCGAAAGATTGCAAAAGAAATGCTGAAGTCGGAGCGTTCTCCCCAAAATAAGCCGGAGCGGATGATCGTCAATAATTATCGGATGATGCGTGCTGCGGTGGAGGCGAAGGATCAATCGCTGTCGCTGGAACTGATTTTGGAACTGCATGAGATTGCGACGGATGGGGCAATTGATAATGATGCGGAACCCGGATCGTTTAGGGAGACGGATGATGTGGTTGTGAAGTTTGATGGAGAAACGGTTTTTACTCCTCCTTTGGCAAAAAGTGTTCCTGAACGGATTTCGCAGCTTTGTGAGTTCGCAGAAACAGATCATTCGAATGCTGATTCCCGTGAGTTTATTCATCCGGTGGTAAAGGCTGTTATTTTGCATTTTATGATGGGGTACATTCACCCGTTTGGGGATGGGAATGGGCGCTCTGCGCGGGCGTTGTTTTACTGGTTTATGTTGAAGTCCGGTTATTGGCTGTTTGAGTATGTTTCGATTAGTCAACTTTTGCGTAAGGCTCCGTCAAAATATGTTAAATCATATGTCTATACGGAGACGGATGAGGGGGATCTGACTTACTTTATTGATTATCAGCTTCATGTGGTTGTTCGTGCCATCGAGGAGTTGATTGCTCATCTGAAAGAAAAGCAGAAGTCGTATGATGACTTTCTAACCTTATTGAAAGATTCCGATTTGATTGGAGAACTGAAGCCTAGGCAACTCGACATCTTGAAAAAAGCTTGCCGGGAGCCGGGACGGATATTCACGGCGGCCTCAATTGGCAATGAGTATTCGATCGCGTTGAATACTGCGCGTTCAGATCTCGAAAAGCTTGCCGGACTCAAGTTGTTGCTTCCACATAAAATGGAGAAGACGAAGTGTTATATAGCCCCCGCGGATTTGATGGAGAAAATTACCTGATACATTTTTCCAGACATTGGAACCGTTAATCAGTAGTTTTTCCAAGGGTTGAAAAAAGAGTAGCCGCAACGCAGTTGCTTTCCAAACCTTGGAGATTTATCCCGCCGGAAGCGGAGACGAAGGAATATGATGAAGAAAACAGATGCTCCTATTTTGAAATACAGCGCCAAAGGGCGCTCAGTTAAGATTGAAGATTTTCTGCTGCGGCCGCCGGTCGAGAAGGGTGCAGATAAAATCGCAGCGACCGTGCTGGCGGATATTAAGCGTCGCGGCGATAGCGCCGTGCTGAAGTATGCCCGGCAGTTTGACCGTGCACCGAGCACAATGGTGAAGCTGCGCGTCAGTAAAGCCGAAATCACCGCTGCCAAAAAAGAGGTGGATGCGGACTTTAAGAAAGCGGCTAAAGAGGCGCACCAGCGCATTGCGCAATTTGCAGTGGCTGGCTTGCGCGAGGACTGGCGGATGCCTGCCCCGCAGGGCGGCTGGCTCGGTGAGAAATTTGTCCCGCTTGATCGAATTGGTGCCTATATTCCCGGCGGCACCGCGCCGCTGGCCTCCACCGCGCTGATGACACTCACGCTGGCGCAGGTTGCCGGTGTTCCGGAGCTGGTTGCCTGTACCCCGACTGACAGTGAAGGCAAAGTGAATCCCTACGTCCTGTACGCGCTCGATCTGGCGGGTGCGACCGAAATTTATAAGGTTGGCGGTATCCAAGCCATCGGCGCGATGGCCTACGGAACCAAGACGATTCAGAAGGTGCAGAAAATCGTCGGCCCGGGCGGGCCGTATGTGACCGCTGCCAAGCGGTTGGTCTACGGCGAAGTCGCCCTCGATATGGTCGCCGGCCCAAGCGAAATCGCGGTGCTGGCCGATGAGTCCGCCGATCCGGCGCACGTTGCTGCTGATCTGCTTTCGCAGGCCGAGCATGGCACCGGTTCAGAAAAAGCACTTTTGGTGACCCCCTCCGAAAAACTGGCCAAAGAGGTTCGTGCGGAAATCGATGCGCAGGCCAAAACTCTCACGCGCAAAAAGCCGGTCGCCAAGGTTTTGGCGCGTGGCTGTATTTTGACGGTAGTTGCTGATATTGAGAAGGGCATCGAACTGTGTAACCGCTTTGCGCCAGAGCACATGGAAGTGATCACCAAGCGCGCCGAAGCGGTCGCTAAAAAAATAACCCGGGCGGGTGCGATCTTTATCGGCCCGTGGACCCCGGAAGCAGTTGGCGACTTCGCCGCCGGCCCGAGCCACGTGCTGCCAACCGGCGGAACGGCCGCCTTCTTCTCTGGCCTGACCGTCGAAGACTTCCGCCGTCGCGTTAGCCTGATTCACTTTACCAAAGGCGATCTCGAAGAGACCGCCTCGGTGGTTGAAGCCTTTGGCCGCGTTGAAACCCTCGACGCCCACGCCCGCTCCGCTAGTATCCGGTTGGAAAAGTGATGTGCCCTGACGCAGGTAATCGTCTTCCGTCAGCTCGTTGGCTTCATCCCACGTTTCCGGTTCGTTGCGCCGGAGGCGCTGAAGCAAGATGCAGATCGTAAGATCACTGAATCTAGAATTTTTGTTACGGGGCTGAAATTTCTATTACAAAATGCCATTTGTCTGGATTTTTTATTACGAGAGTCCGACCGATAGTGTCATTTGATACTATCGCGTCGTGAAGCGGGATTGGGTAGAGAGTTTGTTTTGCCGAAATAAAGTAGCTGATTTTGTACGCAAAGTGTACTGCACTTTTTGTGTGCGGAGGCAACTATGACAAAAAACATCACATTACGAATGGCTGAGGATCTTCTGCGGGAGCTAACCCATTTAACAAATAATTTTGCTGTTTATGATTTTGTAAATAGGCACTATTTCGCGATATGAAAAATTTAATTCGAAAATCTGTTCAGGCGCTGGATGGCTATGTTCCCGGAGAGCAGCCCAAGGGCGAGGATGTGGTGAAGCTCAACACCAACGAAAACCCGTGGCTCTGCTCACCCGAAGTGCACGATATTCTGCGCGAGATCGACATCTCTGTGCTGGCGAAATATCCCGATCCGCTCTGCACCGAAGTGCGTAAGGTGATTGCGGAGAAACACGAAGTCGGCATCGGCAATGTGTTTGCCGGTAACGGCTCGGACGAAGTGCTTGCGCTGTGCATCCGCGCGTTCGTAGAGCGCGACGGCGGCTCCGTCGGCTCGTTCGATCCTTCCTATTCGCTCTATCCGGTGCTGGCCGCGATCGAAGATGTCGAAATGCGTCTCGTGGCGCTCGACGAAAATTTTCAGTGGCAGATGCCCGCCGATTTCGAAGCTTCCCTCTTTTTCCTGACTAATCCCAATGCTCCGACCAGCCTGCTTTTCTCAAAAGAAAAGGTCGAAGCGTTCGTGAAGGATTTCAAAGGTGTGGTGGTGATTGATGAGGCGTATGTCGACTTTGCCTTTGAGGACTGCATGGAACTGGCTGTAAAATATGACAACGTGCTGGTCGCCCGTACGCTATCCAAAGCCTACGCACTGGCGGGCATTCGCTTTGGCTATTGTGTCGGGAATAAAGAGCTGATCGATGCGCTCTATAAAATCAAGGACTCCTATAACGTCGACACACTCACGCAGGAAATCGCGCGTGTCGCGCTGATCGACGAGGGCACCATGCTGGCCATGGTTGCCGCCGTAAAAAGCTCACGTGCCATTATGACCAACGAGTTGGTCGAGCTCGGCTTTTCCGTTTATCCGTCGGAGACTAATTTCCTGTGGGTGAAGCCACCCGCGCCCGGCGCGCAGGAATTTTTTGAGGAGCTCAAAAAGCGCAATGTGTTTGTCCGCTGGTTCAGTGGGGAGCGCATCAAAGATTATCTGCGCATCACTGTCGGCACCGACCCGCAAACCATGTTGCTGGTGGCGGCGCTCGAAGAGATTCTCGGAAGAGAATGATGAACTATGAAGTATGAAAGATGAAACCGGACTATTTCATAGGGAAAAATTAATGAGTTCCTGCCCGAATAAAGAAGAGAACCTAAAAAACTGCACTTGCACCTATGCCGGTGAGAAAAGGGGGCTGTGTTGCGAATGCGTCGCAACTCATCGCGGCAAAGGTCAGGTGCCCGGCTGCTTCTTCACCAAAAAAGGCGAAGCCACCTACGACCGCTCCATCGCCGCTCTCGCCCGCGATCACGGGGTGATTTAGCCGGCGGAGCCGGTTCAGTTATTGGTTATTCGTTATCAGTTATTGGTCGGGTTTCCAATGTTTGGAAGCAGGCTGAGCCTGCACCCGTCGTGTTTTCCAATGCTTGAAAAAAAATCTGCAATGCCGGTTCCAACTCTTGGAAAAACATAAAAGGCAGGCAGGATGCCTGCGGTACGTATCGCAGGCATCCTGCCTGCTTTGCAACATGACCGGCTTTATGCTGCAACCTGAGCGGAAACATCCTATGCTGGGAATACTAGAATCGCTGGATGGCACTTCAGAGCGCGGGCCAGCGTTTTGGCTCGCTCAACTCCCAGCTGAACACGTCCATTTTCGATGGCCGAAATCGTGGACTGATGAATACCGGTCAGTTCGGCCAGAGCATTGGAACCGACTGCGTCGGGGCGCATATTTTTCTTCCAATGATTGGAAAGCTTGATGGGGCAAGGCTCAGCTTTGTTCCAATGGGTGGAAGAATGTGCCGCCATGCTATGGCCGGTCGGTGCAGTAGTCGGTTCGGCCGCAGGTTTGGCAGGGGGTGCCGATCCAGACGTCGTCGAACTGTTGCATGGCGGCTTCGACGAGTGCGGGGTCGTCGGTTAGGATGCCAGCTTCAAAGTTGCGGCGGCGCGGGCTTTTCATTCCGAGGCCGGCACCGGTGAGGTTGGCGGAGCCGATGTAGGCGGTTTTGCAGTCGATGATGATCAGTTTGAAGTGCACGCGCGGGCAGAGCATCCGTTCGAGGTGGGTGGCGAGCACGGGGTTTTTATCAAAATCTTCGCGGAAGCGCGGGCCGGGCTCTTTGGCGTGGATGAGGCGCACTTCGAGCCCGGTTTCGATGCGGTCGGCGAGTGCCTGTAGGAAGGGGATGGCGCGGTTGCCGGGTTTGATGTGCAGGTCTTTAATGTCGGCGGTGCCGATCCACAGCGTACGCTTCGCGTCGAGTGCCTTTAGTAAGACATCTGCGTAGTGTTCTTCGTTGGCGATGTAGACAGTTTCCATGCAGTTTTTTTTGACCGGATTCTTTTTTCCTCGTTTAAGACATCACGTAAATCCTGTTATCCGGTCAGAAAAACAATGGTTGGCACCTGTGAACAAAAACCGCCCCGTCCGGGCGGTTTTAATTTGGCAAGAGGCTGTTTATTGGGCTATCAGGGCGTCGGTCTGCGATTTTTTGTAGGCTTCGTATTCCTTGATTTCTGAGTCGAGGTTCTCGAAGGCTTTGGTGGCGCGGAAGCGGGTGTAGAGCTCTTCCTCTTGTGCGAGTTGGTTCATGACCAGTTTGGGGTTGAGTTCCATCAGGGCATAGGCAGTGACGGTACCGTCGATGATTTCATATTTGAGCTCCTTGGCGGCGCTGCCCTGAATTTCCTGACTGGTGATCGCCTGCGAGGTGCTGCTGAACTGGGCGAGGAGCTGCGCATCCGCAGCTAGGCCAACTTCTTCGACGAAATCTTTCTGTAAGGATTCGATTTTGGTCTCGAGCATTTGTGCCAGTTCGACCCGGCCGCGGGTTTTGGCTTTGTTCAGGGCGAGTTCGAGGCTTTTGGATTCGCCGATACCCACCACGGCGATTCCGCCGGATTCGAGAACCTTTGTGGACATCTTCTGAAAATCGTTGAAGAGGGGTCGTTGCGCTTTGGCTTTGGAGTCCGGCGTGCTGGAGCACCCGGCGAGCAGGATGGCAGTGATGAGACAGGTGATGGCAAACAGTAACTTTTTCATAATCGAATCTCCTACTTTTTAACTTGCGTCTTAACCTCTTGAAAAATAGTGAATTCGGCGGGAGCAAGCAATCGAATAAACTGGCATGGAATACCGGATCCCTAGATTTTTTGGATGAATGGGAAATGCGTTTTCAACAATCTAGGATTCCCTGGTTCTATCACTCCGCTTGCAATTTGGGGGTTTCAGCTTGAGAGCCGTGTGCTAAATCACTATAACGACTGCTCATTTGTACACTTCGAAAGGAAGATTTATGAACATAGTGGTCTGTATCAAGCAGGTACCCGATTCGGACAAGGTCACCATTGACCGCGAGACGAACCGTCTCAACCGCGCTGGTGTGCCGAGTATTATCAACCCTTTTGACGAAAACGCTCTGGAAATGGCGTTGCAGCTCAAGGATAAACACGGCGGGAAAGTGACCGTTCTCTCGATGGGGCCGCCGCAGGCCGAAGAAGCTCTTCGTACCGCTCTTTCATTAGGTGCAGACGGCGCGATCCTAGTTTCCGACCGCAAATTTGGCGGCGCGGACACCTGGGCAACTTCCTACACCCTGTCGCTGGCGCTCAAAAAGATCGAAGATCCGATCGACCTGATCCTCTTCGGCAAGCAGGCCATCGATGGCGATACTGCGCAGGTCGGGCCGGGCGTGGCTCATTTCTTCGGAGTGCCGATGATTACCTATGTTAAATCATGCGAAGTGATCGACAGCGGCTTCAAGGTGCAGCAGGTGACGGATCATGGATACAACGTGTGGGAAGTTGAAAAACCCGCCGCGCTGACGGTCGTGAAAGAAGCCAACGAGCTTCGGATGCCAAACCTTCGTAAAAAACTGGCCGCAAAAAAGGCAGTGATCCCCACTTGGGGCTACGATGATCTTAACCCGGAAGACGAGAAGATCGGTTTGAGCGGATCGCCTACCAAAGTGAATAAAGTGTTCGCTCCGCCGATTAAATTGAATAAGGAGATCCTGTCCGGCGAGCCGGCAGAGATGGTCAAAGAACTCATTTTCAAATTGCGGGAGAAAAAGGTCATATGAGTACCAAAAAAGAAATCTGGGTATATGCGGAACAGGAAAACGGCAAACTGGCCGGAACCGTGTTCGAACTTCTTTCCGAAGGGCGCAAGCTGGCCGAGAAATCGGGCTTCACACTGTGTGCCGTGCTTCCTTGCGCCGACGGCAAACCGATGCACCAGCAACTGTTCAACTACGGTGCTAAGAAGATCTACAATGTTGAAGATCCCAAGCTGGACACCTACCAGAACGACTACTGCGCTAAAGTGATTGATACATTGATCAAATCCGAAGAGCCGGAAATTGTGCTCTACGGTGCCAGCACCATCGGACGTAGTCTTGCGCCGACTGTTGCTGTTATGGGCTGGGCCGGTCTCACCGCCGACTGCACCGAGCTCGATTTCGACACCGAGCGCGAAATCTTGTTGCAGACCCGTCCCGCGTTCGGCGGAAACATCATGGCTACCATCATCTGCCCGGATCATCGTCCGCAGATGGCCACGGTCCGCTCCAACGTCTTCAAAAAAGAGACCGTAGGCGAAAGCGAAACCGGCGAAGTGGTTGATGTGACCGTGGACCTTTCCGGGATTCGTGAACGCATGAAACGCATTGATAGCGTGGTTGAAGAAGTGAACACAGTCGACCTGAAAGCGGCGGACTTCATCGTCTCCGGGGGTCGCGGTGTGGGCGGGCCTGAAAACTTTGACAAGATCAAAGCGTTGGCTAACGTGCTTGGCGGCGCCGTGGGTGCCTCGCGCGCCACGGTCGACGCGGGCTGGATCTCCCACCACCATCAGGTGGGGCAGACTGGGAAAACCGTTTGTCCTCTCATTTACATTGCCTGCGGAATTTCTGGAGCCATCCAGCATCTGGCCGGCATGCAGAGTGCTGACCTGATCATTGCGGTCAATAAAGACGCAGACGCACCGATTTTCGATGTGGCCGACTTCGGTCTCGTGGGTGACCTGCACGAAATTGTACCGGAATTCACCAAGCAGATTCAGGCGCTGAAAGCGTAGGCGTTTTGCCATCTGTTTGTGAAAAGGCGCTCCAAGCAGTTGGAGCGCCTTTTACTTTTGGCAATAGCATTTTTAGAAAATGTGTAACCGTTTTGGGCAGGCAGGTGCGGTACATACCGCAGGGTTGCCGTTCCCTTCGGTCACTGCTGTCGTTCCGACAGCCTCGCTTCGCGTCCGGCCTGCTTTTTAAGAATGGCTACGCCTTTATGAGTTTGCTCTAGCCTGAGGATATGTCAGCTGTGAACCGGCGGGGCTTCATCGGCGTCTGGCGTCTCATCAGCGTTCGGCGTCTCATCGGCGTCCGGTACTTTTTCCTGCAGATGCTCGGCGAGCAGGTCGTCCAGTTTCAGATCGGTCAGATGTGTTAGCGTTTTGATCAGCGCGATCAGCACGAGAATCATCACTGCCATGCTGGGTAGCATCACCACAATATAGCTCAGTCCCGTCATCTTGCCGATTTCCGCAATGTACGCCTCGGTGCCCGGTTCGCTTTTTAGGATCACCTTTGCCAGACCGTAATTCAGTGCCGAGGAGAGAAAAAAAGATGACGCTAGCCCCCAGGTGAGTCCGACCAGCCGCTTTTCGAATTTCGGTTCGTTCCCTTTTTCGCGCAGTTTTTCGTGCAAAAGATCTACGTTGAAAATCTTCTCGCTCATCAGAATTTTTTTGATCAGCGGGCAGGGGGTCCACAGCGAGATGATGATGACCAATCCGATAATCAGCGGAATGGCCGCTTCCTTGATGGCGATCCATTCTGGCGGCAGTTTCAAAATGCCGAACACGCCGGTCAGTAGAACGCTCACGATCCCGATGATTGAAATAAAGTCGGCCCGTTTTTCTTTGATCAGTGTGTGCAACCCGTACCCGATGGGTAGAATCAGCGCTGTAATCAGCCCCCACAGCGGACCGAGATATTTATCTTTGCTCAGGTAGGTCAGAATAATGACAGGGATCACCACGTTCAGCATCAGGCTGATCAATGGGTTTTCCTCTTTACGCGGCGCTTTGCTCATAGTTCTCCTTATATAAAGCATACAGCATACAAAAGTTTTCTAGCCATTGGAACCCTATTGCATCCTCCTTCGCTGAAGCTATGGCGGACAAGGAGCCTGCCCCCTGTTTTTTTTGCTCTTTTCCTAAATTCATGGGGCATCAATTCTTGACGGGATAACCGGATAGACCGGATACGACTTTGTCCCGTTGATCACTCTGTTTTCAGGGTGAATAGAGGGCAAAGAATCCACCCCACCGTTCCGGCACCCCTCCCGCAGAGGGGACTGATCAGCTATAGATTCCCCTCCGCTGGAGGGGTGGCCAAAGGCCGGGGTGGGTTTGCGCAGGGTGGTGTAACACCTCTTCTGTAATTTCAGTTTAGCCCTGTGGGTGGTAGAGCCCGAAGGGGCTTTCAATCTCCCCTTCGAAGGGGAGATTGAAAGCAACGCATTAGTTCAGTATTTTTTAATTACTACTAAAAAAAAGAACTGAATAAACGACACAACAGAAAATAATCCAATTGGACAGATCATGGAAATCACAATCGAACAAAGCTTTGGCGGAATGGATCAGGTCATAACCATCCTGATTAATGAAACCATGAAAACAGAGCGAGCCATCACCTTGCAGACCGCGACCAATGAGCACAAACCGGATCAACAAGGCTATGCCAACGGATATAAGCCAAAGAATGTGAAGAGTCGGCTTGGAAACCTCGGGCTACAAGTTCCTCAGGTGCGTGGTGGCATTGAGTTTTATCCCTCTGCGCTTGAAAAGGGCGAACGTTCCGAACGGGCTCTGAAGCTGGCGATGGCAAAGATGTATATCAAGGGTGTAACAACGCGAAAGGTATCTGGGGTGCTACAAAAGCTCTGTAGCCTGGACTTCAACTCGACCGATGTGAGCCGAGCCAGCACAATGGTCGACAAGGAACTGGATCTTTGGCGCAACCGGCCCCTTGGAGAAGTCGCCTACCTAATGCTTGATGCACGGTATGAAAAGGTGCGTATGAACGGCTCGGTCGTCTCCTGCGCGGTACTGGTGGCCACGGGCGTACTAGCCGACGGCAAGCGTTCGGTGCTGGGCGTAGCGGTCTCGAT
>Ga0307990_1001345_pt1 | contig 20884 bp, 24 predicted proteins | sample EllFjometagen129_FD_203168 | JGI IMG/M metagenome (GOLD analysis project Ga0307990, IMG submission 203168) | Marine microbial communities from Ellis Fjord, Antarctic Ocean - #129 | ecosystem: Environmental > Aquatic > Marine > Unclassified | place: Southern Ocean | collected 2014-10-08
ATTTCATGGAAAGAAAATTTTTATTTAATAAAATCAGTGACTTAGGCTGGAAGAATTTCGCGGTTGTGGCGCATGGAAAAGTAAATTTTGGTCGATTATGCGTGATTTTCACGCACTGCATTAAATAGTCGCACAGAATTCCTTCAAAATCACGTACTTAGCGAAGTTCTGGCAGGTGCGTGGTTATCACGCATATGCGTGGTTGTCACGCATCCAAATTGAAGGTCTTAATATAATGCGCGAGAGAATGGCGGGTGATGCCGAGGAGCCTGGCCGCTTCCTTTTTCGTTTTGCTTTGTTTCAAGGCGTTTTCGACCAACTTCTTCGTTAGATCGTTAATTTCAGCTTTTAATGCAAAGTTTTGCGATGGAAACTCGATCGACATTGATTGGGATAATGGCGCTGGTGAGGACGCATTAGCGCTTTTTAGGGAAAACGAGGATTGTTTTTCAATGTTGAGGTGTGAGATCAGTGTTCTATTTCCAGATTCGAACATGGCGCGTTCGAGTATATTTCGCAATTCACGAACATTGCCGGGCCAGTCGTAATCGACCAGTTGTTGAATGGCCTCAGGGGCCAGGGATGGGGTGGTTTTACGATCCATGTTTTGGGCCAGACGCGCAAGCGTTTCCGAGGCCAGAATCGGTATATCCTCTTTTCGCTCGCGAAGCGGTGGAATCCTGATGGCCAGAACGTTTAGGCGATAAAAGAGGTCGCGGCGAAAATCACCCTGCTCGACCAATGTTTCAAGGTCCTGGTTCGTGGCCGAAATAATTCGCGCATCCACCTTGATGCTAGTCTCGCCTCCCACGCGACGCAGGGTTTGCGTGTCCATGAAAGTCAGAAGCCGCGCCTGCAGTTCGACGGCCATGTCGCCGATTTCGTCGAGCAGCAGCGTGCCGCCGCCGGCCAGTTCCAGAAGGCCGCGTTTTCGTCCCCGACTGCCGGTGAACGCGCCCGGTTCATGACCGAAGAGTTCCGACTCGATTAGAGAGGGCGTAATCGAGGCGCAGTTGATGTCGAAAAACGGACCCTCTGAGCGTGGCGAGAGGGAGTGGACCCAGCGCGCCAGGTAGTTCTTGCCCGTGCCGGATTCCCCGGTCAAGAGAATGGAGACATCGCCGTTTGCGGCACGTTCCGCATCATCGACGATCTTCCGCATAACCGGGGAGGGGAAGCGGCGCAGATTGACATCGCCCGCGCCGGGATGGAGACGATCTTTATTTCGTAGGAGTTTCACCTCCTCGGCAAGTCGACGCGTTTTCATGGCGTTCGTTAAGGAGACGGTCAGTTCGTCCGGCTCAACGGGCTTGGTGAAATACTCAAAGGCGCCAAGTCGCGTGCTTTCGACGGCGGTGCGGATAGATCCGTGCGCGGTCATCATGATGAATTGGGCGCTGGGATACAGGCCAAGAAGTTCCTGCATCAATTCAACACCGTCGGCGTCCGGCAGGCGAAGGTCAAGGATAAATATGTCGGGATAAATCTGCTCGGCCTTGACGCGGGCGGCCTGGGCGCTGACGGCCACGTGCGCGTCGAAGCCTTCCCCGGCTATCAGGCGCTGCAAAAAGAGTCCGAGATTTTCCTCGTCATCGACGATCAGGACAGTGCCGTGCATTGTGGTATCCGAAGTTAAAAACTATGCGGCGCCGGTCGATAGTTTGCGTGCCAATGAATTCATGAGTCGGCGCTGTTCATGTCTCGTCGCGATAATATAGCCCCAAATTGTTTTGGGGAAGAGTGCCTGCGGCGCCTTGATGATCGCCGACCGCGTAATCCACAATAGGCAACCAGGCTGTGAAAAGGGCGCCGCCTTCATCCTTGTTTTCCACGATCAGTTTCCCTCCGTGGGATTCAATGATATCCGCGGCGACGGCGAGGCCAAGCCCGGTGCCCGAGGACTTGGTCGTAAAAAAAGGCTCCAGGATTTTGCCCATGATATCTTTTGGAATACCTGGACCACTGTCGGATACGGAAATCTCGACCACATCGGAAGGGAAGTCTGGAAATGTCAATTCGATCTCATAATCCTCCAGTATCCTGGCGCGCACCTCTATCCGGCCTTGGTTTCCCAGAACATCGGAGGCATTGATAATCAGGTTGCCCAGAAAGCGGTAAAACGCCTTGACATCCACCGTAGCAATGATGAAATCGTCAGGAAGGTTAATTTTGAAGTCAATGCCCTTGCGCCGTGCGATGTGCAAAAAGGGATCGCAGGCATTCAGGATGACCGGAACCAGATCTACGGGCATCGGATTGAAGGATTCTGGTCGCGCAACGTCGAGCAGGTCCGTCACGAGGCTGCTGACATGTTTGACTTCGCGGATGATGGTCGTGAGCACATGCCGGTTTGAGGCTTCCAATTCCAGTTCACGATCAAGGATTTCCAGCCCGGCGCGGATCGTGGCCAGCGGATTTTTGATCTCGTGGTTGAGACGGGCCGCCAGTTCGCCCACATAGGCAAGCTGCTCTGTGCGCCTTCGTCGGTCCTCTGTTTTTTCAAGTTCCTGCTCGGCCCATTTGCGTTCGCTGATGTCCGTGACAAAGCCTTCAAGATGCAAAAGCTTTCCATCGTCATCGAAAACTCCTCGGCCCTGCTCCCAAACCCAGGCGATGCGCCCAATCTTCGTCACGATGCGATATTCAAGACGCCAGGATTTGTGGGAACTCAAGCTCATTTGAACGAAATCCCAGATTCTTTCCTGATCATCCCTATGGACCAAGTCCCCGTAAGCTATTTCCCTGTTTCCCACCAGTTCCCGGAACGTATAGCCGGTGAGCGCAAAGCACCCTTCGCTGACGAATTGCATGGTCCAATTTGGGTCGTTGCCGCAACGAAAGGCCATGCCCGGCAGGTTGCTCATCAGCGTGGCGAACACGCGTTGGTTTTCACGCAGTTGCGCTTCAGCCCGTTTCGGTTTTGAGATGTCGCGGCAACTGATCATATCGGCCCGATGACCCTGCCAAGTCGTCGGCGTGGCATTGATTTCAACAGGCACGCTTTGTTTGTCGCTTCTTAAAAGAACCGTCTCGTAATGTTGGGGGACATCTTCCCCTTTCAACCTTTTGGCCAGTCGCTCGGTGACCATCTCACGTAGGTCGGGATAAACGAGTTGGCTGAAGTTGACGGCCAGAAGTTTGGCGTGATCGTAGCCGGTGATTTTCGAGGCCATGGGATTGGCGTAAACGATGCGACTGTCGCTCATGACGATGATGATTCCGTCAAGAGCATTATCCGCCAGCTTGCGAAAGTTCTCCCGAATCTCGATCAGTTCCCATTCACGGCTGCGCTCAATAGCCCTTTTATCGGTGTGTTTTGTTTTTTCGTCAGCCATAATTTCCGGCTCGGCAGTTAGTCGTTGATACGTCAAATGTTACGGACAGATCAAATGAACGCACGGGAAAGGTATTCTACCAGTATTTGGGACGCGTCCTGGCGTCCGGCTTTTCCCAAAGCGGACGCATCGGTCGATCCTTTTTATACTCGCTGTGCATTTTGCGGATGCGACGCAATCCGAAGACATGCCCGGGAACCCAATTGAAAAAGGAACGATAGAGGTGCGTCCGGCGAACGCAGACCAGTGAGCCGTTGCGGACCTTTTCGAGAAAATCCTGTGGCCCATCAAAATCTTCCATGAGGACATAACCCATCCCGATGCCGCCGGGGTGGTGCGCGTCGGAACCGGCGCTCATGGCAATCCCGTTTGCGCGCGCCCATGTGACGGCGTCTCTGTCGTGCGTTGGATCATCGCCGCGGGCGTTGAGGGCTTCGACGAGATCAAGGTGCGCGACAAGCCCGGGAAGCTCCCTTTCGTCCATGCGGGATATGACAAGAGGCAGAAATGGGTGTGGAAGAAGCGTCAACCCTCCCGCTTCGTGGATGGCTTGCGCCGTCTCAAGGGCGGACAGGCCCGGCTCAACATCCTTATCCAGAAACAGGCCGATAATCTCCCCGTGGCGCGATTTTATCTCAGCGCCGACAATAACGGTAAAAGGCGGGTCCAGTTCCGCCACAGCCAATCCGCCGAGACGGGAGTTGTGGTCCGTCACAGCCACAGCGCCAAAGCCTTGTTCCGCATAATGATCAACGAGTGCCTGCGGCGTCACTTCGCCATCGAAACTAAAGCTTGTGTGATTGTGCAAGTCGCATTTAATCAACATAATAAAACCTCGCTAATAGCACGCCGATTCTAATGCGGGCCGGGCGACCTGTCCAACCTTGAAGATAACATGCACTCTTGCCGATTCCTCCTTCAAAAATTGGGTTCCATTGTCTTTGTCTTGAGCCGGCGTCCGGCCTAATCCAATTCTTGAAAGGACGGCAGCGGTCTTCTAGTTCAAATGCCTTTCCTTGGCGAGCGTTTTCCCGGCTTCGGTTTTGAAGAGGTTATCGATTTTCTCCGCCAGGGTATCGGGGTCGGCGTCGGGAAATTGCTCCCGAAGTTTCTCGATCCAGTCGGCGTCCCAAATAATCCGAAACTCCGACGTGTCGATATTTTTGGCGCTGCAATGGTTGGCGATTATTCGGCTGACGTGATCCAACCTTTCCAAATCAAAATTCAGATCCTTCATGATCTTTTCGGCAATGGGCGGGCCTTCCTTTTCCTGGTAGCGCCCGGCGGCTGATCCCCATCTTTTTTTGGCCGCGGGTATCCCGATGTCATGAAGCAATGCCGCGGCGATGACGACCTTGGAATCACCCCCGGCTTCCCGAAGAATCCTTTTTGCATTCGCCAGAACCTTCGTCGCGTGGTCGATTCTTTTCTGATCGTCGCCGAAAACCTCTTTCATGGCAGCGGTCAGGCAATCCACAACGGATTCCGTTTCCCCATCGTCGGCGAACTCGACTTCTTTCGGATCGAAACCCAGGCATTCCTTGGCGTGCTCGCACCACTGCGCGCATCCGGTGCTGATCTTCGGATTCACGACATTGGCCTTACATTTAGGGCAGCGCTGGCGCGCTTCGTCCTTAAAAAATTCCACCATTGTTCCGCATTCAGCGCACGGTATCTCGAAAATATCCGAAGGTCTCCAGAAACGAGTGTCCTGTCCGGGGCATACGGCTTTCGCTACGATGTTTTCTTTCATCCCCCCCCCTTTTTTTCATTGCCCTCGAATCATCACCAGCAGCATTTTCAGCGGCGACGCGGCATGCACCGAGTGGGGCACATTCGCGGGCATCAGCACCGTCTGCCCCGCCGACGCACGCACCAACTCGCCCCCGATAATCAGTTCAACTTCCCCGTCCAGAATTTGCACCACCGCATCGAAGGGCGCCGTGTGTTCGGAAAGCTCCTGCCCGGCGTCAAACGCGAACAGGGTCAGGCTACCCGCCGTATTTTTAACCAGAGTCTTGCTCACAACGGCGCCGTCCGAATACTCCACCATCTCACCCAAATTAACCGGCGCCGCAGGCGGCAGCAGTCCTTTGTTTTGATTGTTCGTCATAGCAGGCTCCAAAATTACAGAACTTCATCGATTGTTGTATTTTCCAGTAGGTTGCCGATCTTGTCCACGATCGGCTTCCACTTCTTGTGCACCTTGCAGGAGCCTGTGCATTCGTGGCGTCCCAGCAGGCAGTTTTTGTAAACGTCCACATCCATAAAAAGGGAGACGACCGCTTTCAGATTGATCTCGGAAGGCTTTTTGGCCAGGACGAATCCACCATGGGTCCCGCGCATTGAGCGCACCAGTTTCGCCTTGACAAGAGTGTGCATGATCTTTGAAAGAAAATTTTTCGGGATGTCCATTTCATCGGCGATGGTCTGCGTCAGAACGGGTTTTTCGCCCTTTTCCTGCGCCAGATATCCCATGGCGCGAACGGCGTATGTTGCGGTTTGAGTCAGCATGAAAAAACTCCCTTAATCGATTCTCTGGAGGCAATATAATACTTCTTCATCTATTTGTCAACAACTAGGCAAATCCGCTCTCTTCCTTTCACCTTTCGAAGACAGAAATTTTATTAAATAGAACTGTGGGGCTACCTAGAAAAGTCGAAAAATACGCAATTCCTGTCATTCCGACTGTAGCGAAGCGAAATGGAGGAATCCCTTAGCTGTTTGATTTTTAAGGGATTTCTCGACTCCTCCTTCGGATTCGCTCGAAATGACAGGGCTGCATTTTCTCTCCAAAGAACGTTTTTCAGGCAACCCCGCAGTCGCCTCAATTTCGTGTATTCTTAAAAAAACCTGGCAAAAGCAATTGATTCCCATACCGGGAAATGCTAATCATTTTCCAGGTCAAAATTGTCAAAATTTGTTTTTTAGGGCGGGGATTTATATGGCGGGCGCTGCCTGATGGATATGAAGCGATCCCACATAGAGAACGTTCGCGTTTTTTCCTCGGTTTCATCCTTTGTCGCTTTCATCGTTCTGATGATTCTTTTGGCCGTGCGCGGCGTGAGTTTAAAAGTCGAGCCGGGCGAGATCGTCGATCTGCCGGTCGGTTGCGCGAAAATAAAAATCATGCGTGCTGCTCTCTCGCGTGCCGGGCGGCTAAATCAATGAATGAAGGATTAGCGCAAAACGCCGCCAAAGCCGTCGCCGACCGGGGCTACATCATGGAGACAGGCCGCATCGTCCTTTCCGGCTCCGCAAAAGAGCTGATGGAAAACAAAGACGTCCGCGAGTTTTACCTTGGCGTCGCCGAGACCGACAGCGTCAAAGGCTATAAACGCTACAAGAGAAAAAAGCGCTGGCAATAAGCAGTGATTAGTGGTCAGTGTTGTAGATCGCAATTTAGTTTGCAAATTATCTGCAAATAGGATGCAAAACTTTCTCTCCCGTAGATTTCGACCAGATATCTCACATATCTAAATGATTTTCCCTGCCGCAAACAGCGTAATTGAGCACAATTCAAGGCGCTGATGAAAGCGGTTCAAACGCCTGGTGATTTGCCGTCGCATCGCCGGCGTTTTCTGGGATGAAAATGTTGCTCGATTCGCGGTGGATTTCAGGCGCTTAATCTGCCCGTGAATCGACCGCGAATCGAATGCCGTTTATCATGGCTTCAAACCAGCATTGAACCGGCTGAAATAACCCTCGATTTCCTATTCAATTGTCAAAGAGCTCTATCGCTTAACTCGCCTCGGGAAACTCATCCCGCGACGAAACTCCGCAACGTGAATCCTTCTGTCCCACCAGGGATGAATCATCTTTGCGCCCTCAACGTTTTGAGCGCCGATCATCGGAAATGGCTTGTCGGGGTCACGCTTTTATCGTGATCGGTTCGGGGCGCTCCAACGCCCCGAACTCCGTCCCTTTTTTTATGTTTCCTGCAATTTGTCGCCGTACACGTTGACGGTGAACGAAAGGTCTGACGCGCCGCCGCCTTGCGTCGTGTGCACATAAAACGTCAGGGCGCCGGCAGGGACAGCGTCGATTGTACAGCTGGGCTGGTTCATGTTCAGGCCGGGAATCAACCCGTAATCGGTGCTGTCCATCTGCGCCTTCATATTGATCTGGTAGCTTCCCGAGCCGACGACGTGGACCACGGAATCGACGTTGAATCCCCACAGCAATGTGCCGTCGTGGTTTACAACGGCGATGCAGCGCGCCTGCTGCGCGCCGTACAAGCCCTTGGGCGACGGCGTCGCCGTGTATTCCTGGTCGTTCAGATTCATCGACGAGCCGACGAGCTTTTCAAAGTTGCCCGCGACCGAAAGAGTCGCCGTGCCGAGGATTTCCAAATGGGAATCGTTGAGCATCCGGACATAGGAATCAGCGCCGAAATCCAGGCGGCTATTCTGTCCAAAATCCATGAACGCGCCGCCGTTCATAAAAATCCACTCAGTGAATCCCCAACTCTCGAATTTGAAATTTTGCGGCGCGTAAATCCGGGCATAATTCCCGAAGTGTATCTCGCCATTGTCATTGATCTTGATGTCGTCAACAACGAGTTCATCGACCATCAGGCCGTCGATCTCGATGTACCTGTCATCGTTTCCCATCAGGACATTCAAAATCGGCCCGCGTCCCATCGCGGTCAGATCGATCACGCCAAATTTTCCGGCGCGCTCGTCGACGCCCTGATCGGTGAAGGCCGCGCCGTCCCAGACGACGCCGCTGCGGATGACGAGATAGACATCCTCATCGACGGTTCCAACCCTGAAAGCATCCGCGTCGCCGTCGTAGTCCACGCCGTAAATTTCGCTTTCGTCCGTGACCATCGGGTACGCTTTGAAATAGCGGTTGCCGTCCGTCCCGCAGTTTTTCAGGCGCAGATATACATTATAGGTTCCGGCTGCCAGCGCCGCGCCGCCGGCGCCCGCCAGCGCAAAATCAATTTTGTCCGTGTACCACTCGTCGATGACCGCGCCGCCGGTGACCAGGCAGTGTCCGGACTCAAACGCGCCGCCGGTGAGAATGGTTCCCGCGAAGGTCGATTTCGCCGTGGTTGTGGCCGTGGTCCCGTAGCCGACGATGCCCGGCTTGCAGAGCTTCATAAACAGATCGGCCATCGCGCGAAATTCGGCGGCGTCAAACTCGCCGGTCAGATTTCCGCGTTCCTTGTGAATGCCTGTAATGTCGTGAGCCATCGAGCTTCCCCTATTCGTCGCAGGCGACGCCGTTTTTCAAACGCGCCTCAGACGCCGTTTGAAAGGTGTTCAAATACTTGTCGGCGCGCGGGTGATTCCGATAGCGCGCGTCCGGAAGGCAGGCCAGCCCCGCCGAGAGCATCGCGGCGCCGGCGTCTTTGCCGTCCACGTCAATGAAGGCGACGAGCCGCCCAAAGGAGCGCCGAAACGATCCATCCAGGTTGCGCCGTGGCGTGACTTCAATTTCATCCGCGCCGTACAAAAGATTCGATAAATATTCCCGCGCGCTTTGCGCCTTCGTGTGCGGCTCTGAAAATTTCTGCTGCTGGCCGCTGGCCAGTTCCGGCGCGTCGATCCCGATGAGCCGGATTTTTTGCACGTCGGGAAAATGCGCCAGGCGCGCCGTGAATGTATCACCGTCGTGGACGCCGACGATTTCACAAACGCGAAAGCTTTCGCGGCCGCGCTCGGCGCAAGGCAGAAAAGCGCAGCCGGCCAGCGTGATGATGATGAGGAAAAACACCAGGCGTTTCATTTTTTGGCCTCCAAGATTCGTTTCGCCCTTTGTAGCACATCTTCGGCCAGATCGGCTTCCCAGCCGGGAAGGCCGCCTTCTATTTCATCGCAGTTGATTGGCGCGCCGCGATCCATCGAAGCGGATGTTTTATATTTGTGGCCGACGCTGAAAGCGATCAGGCCGCCGGTGGGATACGCTTCGCGGACCGTATCGACGAGAACGCGAGCGAGAGTTTCACGACCCGCAATGGTTGCAACGAAGTCGGCGCGCGCTGGATTGGAAATGAACAGCGGTTCGAGTAAAAGCGCCGGCATTTTCGTGAATTTCAGATTGTAATTTCCGCGCCCCTGCATGCCGCCCACCGCAATGCCGAGTCGGCCACCTTCCCAAGCTTGTATTCCAACAGCTCGGCGCAGTTCCGTCAGGTAGCGATAGGCAATTTCAATCGTTTTTTCACCGGCCTTTTTTCCGACGACGACAAGCGAGTAATCAGCGCTTTCATGAAACGACGAATTGAAATGATGCTCGATGTAAATATCCGCGCCGTCTTGGTTCGCCTTATGTTGCCGGACCTTATAATCCCCATGATAGAATCGCACTTCGTATTTCGGTTTTTTTACCGCTGGGACAGGGACCGGAAAGGCCGGCGACGCCGGCACGGGTCCGCGCGGCGTTGGCCGGGCGGATCGTTCACGTTTTGGGGCTGATCGTTTCAATTTTGACCATAATCGTCTCGCAAAATCGGCGAATCGTTTCATTATGCCTTCTCCCCTCTTAAAAAATCGCGTCCCATTCTCGATGAGCCAAGATAGAAGCCTTGCGCGCCGATGGCCGGGCGGGCAAAGGCGGCGCATCGTTTGCTTAAGGCCTGCAGCAATTCGCCGTGAGTCGTTTGATCAAGCGTCCCGCTGGCCGGCTCATAAATCTGAAACTGCCATTTTAAACGCCCGTGCACGCTGAAAGGCGCATTCTCCGTGACTTCGACGCCAGCCAGAACCGTTTGAATGATTGTATTGAGAGCATCGCACGCGATGGACGGGCGCGCCGCCCGGCGGATCATCACCCGCGCGCGCCGCGTGGCCAGATCGTCGTTTGGATTCGGCGCGATGCCGTATGTTTTCTCATGCTCGGCAATCAGGTATTGCGAAAGGTCCGGATGAATTTCCTTGGCGACCAGGTCAAGCGCCGCGTAGTGAAAGCGATCCAGCTCCTGCCCGATCAGCGCAACGAAGACATTGCGCGGATTCGTCGTATCGTCGCCGTAGCGCCCCGGCGGATGCAGTTTCATCAGTTCCCGATATCCGGCGGACGAATATCGCAGCGATGTGGAAAGATCGTGCCCGGTGAAAAGGTCCCCGCCGCCGAAATCCACTTCGCCCCAGGTGAGCGTTAATGTTTTCATGCCGTCCGCCGCGACAAGCGGACCTTTGAGAACGACGCGCGTCGATGTGACCGACTGAATTTCCGCAGACTCGCCGCCGACGGTCGCAAGCATTTCGCTGGAAAATCCCTTGCCATCGATGACGATTCGATTGTGCAGATTGCAGCCATAGACCAGGTCGGAAATTTCGGCAATCTGAAATTCCGGCTCGGCGATGAAATTGTCGATCGACATCGAGGCGCCGGCCGTTTCCTCTTTTGTTTCGAGAAAGGCGGCGACGCTGACGCGACCGGCGGAAAAATTCGTCGAACTCAAAAGCGTCGTTTTTGTGCCCTCGTAAAAATATCCCAGCGACACCGATGCGCCGTCTCGCTCCGTCCAAAAGCGCAAAGGCAATCCGGGGATCGCCGCCTCGGTCTGGTCAACAATAACGCCGTCGACGGAAACGACCGCCACAATTTTCAAGGCCATCGGCGCGCCTTCCCAGGCGATGGCAATATTGGCGAAGGTGTCGCCCTCAGCGTCGTCGAAAAGCAGAGTCGTCAGACCACAGAAATGCGTGTCGCCCGCGAGGACGTCGAAGGCATAGGCGCTCACGTCAAACGATGCTTTGAATTTTCCATACAAACGCAAGGGCGCGGCGATTTGATATCGAGTCCCGGCGCCGGCGGCGATGGCCAGGGTCAACACGCCGGCCGCCTCGACCGTCGTCCCGTCGCCGGTCGTATAAAGTTCAGGCGACAAAATTCCGTCGTCGAAATCGTCGGTGAAAATTTGCGCTTTAATTTTTTCCGTGAGCCGTATCATTTATAAATTGCTCATTGTTCATTGCTCATTGTTCATTGACTTCATCATGTCGCTGGAATCAGGCGCAGCGTGCCGAGCCTGAGCGCCTGAATTACGCTTTCCGTCACTATCGCCTCCACGTCGCCGTTATTGGCCGTCGGCAATGTTTGCCGTTTTGAGAGCACCCAGGGCAGTGCGCCGAGCGCGCCCTCGCCGCCGTCCGAGTAATAAGTTTCGCCGGCTGCCAGGCGCAGAAAATGCAACCGGATCGTTTCGGCCAGCGCGTCGTAAATCGCGCAGCCTTTTGTCAGGTGATAGCCGCTGACCGGAACCTCGGAAAATTCCTGCCCGAAAATCAAAATATCATTGACCGTATCCACGGACAGAATCTCGCGCGCTTCGCGCAATTCGATGATTGCCACCCACTGCCCGGCGATATAGCCCGCCGCGTCCGTGACGTGAATTTCCGTCGCCGACGAATCGGATCCGGACACCAGCGAATCCGGAGCCGAGGAAAATTGATAGGACGAATCGAGACGCACCTGGAAAGTCAGGTCCACTGTCGTCAGGACCGGATGCACGGCGTACACGCTGCCCTCGTCAAAGCTCGTGCACGGGCGCATTTCGTCGAGCTTGTCCTGCGTGTTTGATAGAACCGCCGTTGTGACGTTGTCGCCTTCCATGTCGAGCACGGCCACGTCGCATGTGCCCAGGCCGCGCCGGTTCGGGAAAGCCGCCGCCGATCCCACTCCGTCAATCGTCTTTGCCCATTTCTCAAAATCGCCCGCCGTGCCGCCGGCGTCCGGATTGCGAAGCCAGTTATAAAGACGGTTCAAATACGGTTCACGCTTTTCTGCGTCGGAGCCGCCCGTCATGTTGGCGGCGATTTCTATCGTCGCGTTCATTCCCGCGCCCTGCGCTTCCCAATAGAGAATTTCGCCCGCGACCAGGCGCGGCGCGTCTCCGGCGTCGATGGCCTCGATGTAGGCTGTGCCCGTTCCCCCGGCGCCGATGGAGCCCGCCGCCGTGGTTTTGTATCGATACGCGGTTGTGGGGTGAATTAAGGTCGCTTCGTCCGCCCAGGTTGCCGCCACGGCGCCTGTGGCCGTGCCTGTGCCCTCGGCGGGCGTGGCCGCGACCGGATCGCCGATCAGCGGCGAGGCGAAGGCCTGCAGCGTCGCAAATGTCATCGTCGCCGGGACCGCCTCGCTCATCAAATTGACCAGGTGTTTTTGATGCTCATGCAGCGACGCTTTCGCCGCGTTGCAAAGATCGAAAAAATCATCACCTTCGTTTTGGGCGACAATGCCGTCCACCGTGCCCGTGAAATCGGCGAGCAGCCCGTCCAGAATCTCGGGTTGAGTTTTTAATTGAAAGACGCTTTGTTCCATTTAAAACACCCTTGCGAATCGCGCCAGGCGATGCGGCTGTTTTCGTTCGTCCAAAAATTCCATCGTGGCAAAAAGGCGCTTGCCAGTTTTTTCAATTTCGATTTCGACATCGGAAATCCGCCCTGCGTCGATCAGCGGCGAAAGATTTTGCCGCATCGTATCGGCGCCGACGATGGGGAGCGCGTCGTAAATCACGCCGGGCTTGTCCGTGCCCATGCGGTGCTTTTCATTCCACACTTTTCCGAAGATCGGTTGCGTCAGGCGAATCACCGTATCGACGATGGATGTTGCCCGCTTCAAATTTCCCGCCGGCGTTTTCGCCCATCCGCCGCCTTCGTATGCCGGGCCGTAGTTATGCATATATTGCTCCGCAATTTATGAGGTATGAGGTATGAGGTATGAAGCATGAAGTAGAAGCCAGAGGCCAGAAGTAAGAATTCGCAATAGCCGCGCCCTGATATGTAGGAGCGGTTTCAGGCCGGAAATTCCTCACTTTATACTTCATACTTCATACCTCATACTTTGCGCGCTCATGGCACTCCCACTCCGTTCACGGACAGCGCGCCTCTGATGTCAACGCCGTCCGGAGTGATGACCAGGCCGCCGGTTCCCGTTACCGGATCCACAATCACCACGCCGCCGCCCTTGGCCTGCACCTCAGCGAGAAGCGGCGCCATCGCAGCCAGCGCGGGCGGAAGCGGCGCCCCGCCGATCACCACGGGGTCGCCGTCCGGACTCACGATAATGATCTGGCAAAGCGGCGGCGAAACGAAAGCCGCGCCGGGCCACGGCGCGCACACCGCCGGAAGCGACATAGATGGCGCGCTCGGGTCCTCAATCGTCATCGCCTCGGGCATATTGCCCGTCATCGTGTTGGTGATCCCGACGACGGCGCGGGTGACGATATTTCCCATTCGCGCAACTTGTCGTGCGAGTTCGTTTAACGTCGGCATTATTTCAAATCCCAATATGTCGCGATCAGGTAAATGCAAAATCGAATCGCCGAATAAAAGGCCGACAATTCGAGGGCCTTTTGCTGGCTCATTCCACAATCAAAAAGCCAATTGCCGAAAAGGATCGCCGCGAACGCGACGACGACGATCATCGTCAAGGCGCCGAATCCCTCCCAAAGATAGTGAAAATTGATCGTCACAAAACTCCCGATTCTATGAGCGTCAGTTCGGTTTCGTATTCATCGAATGAATGCGTGAAGCGCCGCCCGGCCACCATATACAAACCGGCGATCCCCTCTTCCGGGTATGAGAGCGTGACCATCTGCGTCAGTTGCCACGGGACGCCGAGCATCGTCGTAAATCCCTCAATGTCCAAAATGATTTTCGTGCCTTTGATTTTTCTTAAAGCGACTTCGCGCGCGGCGAAGCGCATCGCCTGGTCGATTGACCGCACGTCCATTTCGCGAATCGTTTTCGGCCGGACAATTCCCCGCGCGACAAGTTCCGGATCCGGGATCATCGCTTTCGTCGGTTGATAGATCACCGAGAACGCGCCGGCGGCCGTCGGTGGGCCGATAGTGCGGACGGCTTTGTTGCCGTGCACGGTGACCGGCGAGAAGCGTTCGCCCGCGTCGTCGACCAGGCGGATGGAGTTCACGCGGTTAGCCTGCCCCGCGCCGACGGGCGCGATGACGATAGTGTCCACCGGCGGTTTGAGATAATAGGGCTTCAAAGATTCGATGTGCACGGCGCCGTATGGATCGTCCCAGACGGTGCATACATTTTCCTTGGCCAGGCGCTCAAATATCGACCATATTTTTTCCGTTTCGCTGACCGTGGTCCAGCTTTTTCGGGGAACCGATGCGGCGGCGTCCACCACGGCGATGATGCCAAAGGGCGTGCAAAGCTCCGTCGCCAGCGCCCCCAGCGATCCGCCAGGGCGCGCGATTTTCTGTTGCGGCTCGCAATCAACCAGAGTTTTCGCCGGGGAATGCGCCTTGAATTGAAGCTCGTTTGTCGCGCCTTCAATCACCTTGTCCAGCCGCGTCTGCTGGCCGGTGAATACCGGCTCGCCGCCCAGCGTGATCGATAGTTGCGACGCCAGTTTCGCCGTCTGCCAGGATATGGGAACGCCTTCCTGCGTCGACGGCCCGCTGATGTCGCAGGCGTCCGCCGGGATAAACAGCGACGCATCGATGTCGATCTTCGTAAAAGAAGTCATCATCGCTGCGTTCGTTGTGAGTATCATCGGAAGGTCGATCATGCGTCAGGGTCCAGGGTTAAGGGTTTGGGGTTTGGGGTTTGGGGTTCATGTCATTCCACGGCTCGACAAGGTATCCATCACCGGCCAGGGCTTCTTCGACTTCTTTTTCACTCACAAATACTGGAAACAATTCATGACTCTCGCCGTCTAAAAATGCTTTTCCGATTCGTTTCGTTTCCCAAAGGCATAATTGCGTGTTCTTTTTGTCGCCGATAAAAAGCAGTAGCTCGCCGTCCTCGGCCTGGGGGTGCCCGCTGCGGACGATAAATTTTACAACTTCCCCGCTATATACTTTCGTCATGTCAACTCCTTTTCCCTTTCTGTTCATTGGCTAGGCCGCCGGGATGCTGAGCATCGTCCCGCGTGGCAGCCGGTTGAAATTCAAGAGTAAACCGTCGTTCAAGTCGCGTATTTCTTCGGCTCGATCTCCGTCGCCCAGGTATTCCAAAGCAAGGAGGACCAGAGGCTTATTTGATTCGGGAAGTTCGATCACGCGCGCCGGCGGACGGCTCAGGCGCCGCCCCTGCAACAGCCGCATGAGGCTTTGCGCCAGGCGCGAGTTTTGCCCGGTGATCTCGCCGGCGTCGTAGGGCATGGACGCCGCGATCAGCCGGTTTGCGCGCTGGACGCGGCCGCGCCAATAAAGGGCCGCCGCTTCGGCGCTGGCGGCCTCGGCGTTTCCTTCCTGGATGAATTTTACGAGGCTGTTGTAAATATATCCGCAGGCAAAATTTTCCATGACCGACAAAAGAACGAGCGCCGCGTGCTCTTTGGGTGTCGAGTCGCCGACGCCGGACTTGTTGCCGCCGCCGCAAAAGCCCGCGTCGTAGCTTTCGCCGCCGGTTATTTTGTCGAGCATCGCTTCACGCAGGCCGCTTTTTCGCTTAAATTCTTCGTGCTCGGCGTCCATCGATTCATATTTTTTCTTGAGCTGATGATCGGCCCGCCGCGTGTCCGTGAATCCTTCGCCGAATTTGTTTTCGGCAAATGCTTCCAGTTGATCGCCCAGAGTATCCACGGACGCCGCCAGCATCGCCGGAAATTCTCCGGCCTGCCCGATGAGCAGCAGCAGCGCCGAAAGAATCGCAGACTGCATCGCCGTTTGCAGGGCCACGCGCCTGGCGTATGCCGCCATGTTGACCGTGATCCCGCCCGGTTTAAAGAGGATCGGCGCGCCGAGGCCGATGGGCGGTTGCGAGGGAGCGCGGACATCGACCTGAAATGTTACGCGGACAAAAGCCGCTTTTTGCTCGGACTTTATATTCGTTTGAAAATTTAGAGCCGTGACGCCCTTCACCCCTTCAATCGGGTGGATGAATTGAGTGGGCGCCGGAAGAAGCGCTTCCATTTTCAATTTTTCTTCAAAGACTTTGTAGAGCTGAAATTCCGTGTCGGCGAAAACGAAAGTATGAGTCAGCACGTCCCCCGCGCCGCCCTGCTTTTTCGTGGCCGTGCCCAGGCGATTGATCGCCGTTTGCTTGACGACAAAGAATTCCACCGCCTTGTCCGCGTCAAGCAGCCTGACGGGCATCCCACCGAAGGTGCAGGGGGTCGCGTCTTTGAGCCAAACTGACATCAGACTCCCCTCGCGTTGATCTGGCCGGGCACGCGCGTTCCGGTGACTTTTCCGAGCTTCGACGCCGCTTTTGCAAGATCGGCGGCGGCAACTTTCATGTTATCTGCCGCCTCGTTTTGCTTTTGAACGCCGGCGGCGACGGCCTCGTCCATAGTCGCGCCGCCCTTAAGCGCCTCGCGTTCGGTGAGAAATTTTTTCATTGAATCGGACCCGAAAAAGGCGGCCATATTCGCCATGCCCGCTTGAATCAAATTCAGCTCATGCACTCCCGTGATCGCGTCCTGGCCGGCGAGCTTTTCGGCGAGGCCGCCGTGATAGTCAACGTCGCCGGTGGCCCGCTTGTCGCCGTATTTTGTTGCGACGAGTTTGATCGCAATGGTTGTCAACGGAAAAAGAAGCTTGAGCGCCGCGCAATTAAATTCAATCGAATACAAATGGGGTATCAGCCGCGTGTGGCTTGAAACAGGGAAGGGCGAACAATTTACTATGCCCTCGACGCCGGCGCCGCCGAGCGTTGACGTGAGAAAGCTCGAAAAATACGAAGCGACCGACATTGATTATGAATATGTTCCGATCCTCGCGGAAAAAGCGGCCGCCGGCCTTCCTTCCATAGTAGATAATGAATACGTCGAGGACGTGGCTATAATTCATCGCTCATGGCTCACAAAGGGCCGTCACGTCTGTTTTCGCATTCGCGGCGACAGTATGGCCCCGATAATCGGCGACGATTTCATGATCGCCGTCAATCTGGACAGGAACGATCCCGCCCGGCTTGTCGGCCAGATCGTCCTGGCCTACCTATGGGAAGGGATAACCGTAAAATGGTTGACCGCCGACAGGGGTCAATATATGTTGGTGCCGGAAAATCAAAATTACGCGCCGGTCATCATGGATTCAAAGGACGTCCGCATTTTAGGCGCCGTCGAATGGTGGTTCGGACGCCCGCCAAAGCCAAAGAAGGGATGAGTTATGGGGGTTGAGGAAATACAGTTGGAGCAGGCGAAAACCGGATGGATTTTCAAATATGGTGGTTCATTTATTTTATTAGTCATTTTCTTTATTGTTTTCGCCTTTTTATATGGAATTTGTGCCGAAGGCGGTGATGCCGACCAGCCGGCGGCGTCAACCAACGCCCGCGACGATCTGATTGACGTTTTCGATGAAGAATTAGTAATTAATACGGTTCAAAAAGCATGGTTGTATCACCCAAAGGTTGGTCAAAACATCCCTCTTGGTGTCGCGGTGAGCTATTACGTAGCATCAAATAACTGGAAGTATTTAGGATGGGGTTCATATTTTAAGGTTCATAAGGCCTACGGAAAAGGCGCTCTAGTTTCTGCCGGATGGATCGACTACAAGGAAATCACACACTACGCCAAATGGTTGCTGACCGAAAAGGGCGACATTTACGCTATCAACGAGGAAGCGAAGGAATTCGGCAGCGTTTCAAAACATGGACCTGAATAACCGCCGTTTATACACGGTTTGAACGCAATTCAAAGCTCTCTGAAATTTTGCATCCTATTTGACGACGACGACCGGATTTGCCGGGTTTTTTGCATCCTATTTGACGACGGCGGGTGTCCGGCGAACCGGGAAAAACAGGACTAAACCACTGAAATGACGGCCCTTTTCACGGCTTTTCACGGCTTTTCATGTTTTGCATGTCATTTAAAGATTTACAAGTGTAGGAGCCAGCGGCTAGGGGCTGGGTGTTGGATGGCGCAGAGATGAAGAGGTAAATATGTCAAAGTTGTCGAAGTTTGATATTCAGCGACTTGCTGAGGATTTTGACCTTGAAGTAAAAAAAGCAACCGGTCCTGACGGCAAAGGTAAAGTACCAAAATCCTTTTTTGAATCCTACTCAGCGATGGCTAACACCGATGGTGGCGGCATTCTTTTAGGCATCGAGGAGAAACCTTCCGAGGTTTTCACGGTCGTCGGTATCGAAAATCCGACAAAGTTCGTAAACGAATTATGGGATGGACTGAACAATCATCAGCGAGTCAACATAAATTTCTTACGCAATAGCGACGTAAAAATATTGAAAGTAAGCGGGTTGCACGTTGTTAGAGTGCACATTCCCCGTGCAACACGGACACAAAGACCGGTCTTCGTTGGCCAAAACCCGATGACAGGCACTTATCGGAGAAACTTTCGTGGAGACTATCGCTGTGATGATGCGACTGTCCGCCGTATGCTTGCAGAGCAAATTGAGGAGACTCGCGATGCTCTGCTCTTGGAAAATTTCGACATGGAAGACATCGACAATAACGCCTTTCGGGCATACCGAAACGAATTTAAACCGACTCGACCCGATCACCCCTGGCTAGCGAAAAGCGACAAGGAATTTCTGCAAGACATCGGAGGGTGAAGGAATTTCTGCAAGACATCGGAGGGTGGACGAAAAACCGTGAGGCGCGCAAAGAAGGGCTGACGCTCGCCGGGCTTCTTATGTTTGGAAAGTTGCGGTCTATTTTGGATGTTCTTCCTAATTACGTTGTAGATTATCAGGAACGACCTGAACCAAAAACTGAAGCTCGTTGGATAGATCGAATCACCACGGACGGCTCTTGGTCCGGCAATGTATACGATTTTTACCGCCTCACGATTCGGAAACTGTTTGCTGATTTGAAAGTTCCTTTCCGTCTCAATGGGACGCAAAGGATCGATGAGACGCCCATTCATGAGTCCATTCGAGAAGCGCTCATCAACACCCTGATTCACACCGACTATTCCGGGCGGGTTTCCATTCTTATCGTCAAGCGCCCGGACATGTTTGGGTTCCGCAACCCTGGCCTAATGCGTATTTCGTTGGAGGATGCCCTTCGCGGCGGGATCAGCGATTGCCGAAATCGCAATCTCCAGAAGATGTTCCAACTCATCGGCAAAGGTGAACAAGCTGGTTCCGGCATACCCCGCATATATCACGGTTGGAGGCAACAGCATTGGAGGGCTCCGGAGCTTTGGGAGCAAGTTGATCCCGAACAAACACTTCTTGCCATGCGTATGGTGCATCTTTTGCCGGAAGAAACGCTGGTTGAGCTTGATCATCGCTTTGGTAAAAAATTCCAGTCTCTAACCAACATCCAACGTTTGGCCTTGGCCACCGTAGTCATCGAGAGCAAAGTGACCCATGCCAGATTGAAAAGCATGGCGAGCGATCACCCACACGATATTACCAAGGCACTGACGTATCTTGTAAAAGAGGGATTCCTGGAATCCAGTGGCATGACACGTGGGACAATCTACTTCTTTCCGGGCGAGCAGCCGCTTGAAGAAGATCAGCTGTCGTTTTTGGACTTTAACGCAGACCTTTCAGGCAAGGATAAAGACATTTTTTCAGGGTCCGAAACTTCGGATAGAGACTCCGTACATTTGAATGGTAGCTCCGTACATTTGAACGGAGACTCCGTACATTTGAGCAAGGACTCCGTACAAATGAAGCGACTTAGAAAACTCAGCGAAGCTGTAAGAAACACAAAAAAAACGTCAAAAATCAATATGATAGACACTATCCTTCAACTTTGTTCCCAGCATTTTATTACTCTCCGTGAACTTGCTCATTTATTAGGGCGCACACCCGAATACCTCCGTATACATTACGTTAATAAAATGGTGCGAAATGGGCAGCTTCAGTTGCAATATCCAGATAAACCCAGCCATCCGGAACAAGCATATCACTCCACTATTTCCTAAAATTCAGGCAGATTTTCCAGGTTGTTTTTCTTCTTTCCATCCGGATCACTTCGCAGATATGGTTTTCCTGTCTTCGGGTGGACTGCACTAACTCCGTCGATCTCTTCTTGATCAGCGCGTTTTATTGCTCTATTGAGGTTTAAGGTTTCACCATTACTGAGGAGGATATGACTGATATTACCCTGGTGATCTTTTCTGACCTTCTTGACTTTTGGCATCTTGTGCCTCCCTCTCAAATGATTAAATGCCTTGCTATCTAACCACACTAATTAATCCACTATTTTTTCATTTTTCTTTCTCAATTCACCTCGTCGCCTCTTCAACGATTTTGATTTCCTCGTCCGCTCATTTAAGCCCAAGAGATTAAACCGCTAATTTTTATAGGACTGGCGCACGCAACGGGCGTAGCTTCTGTTCCATTGCTCTGAACTGTAAGTTGTGACGGCGCTGAAAATACCTCCTCTCAAGAACCAGACATTCCATGCGCTGTTGCCACCGGTCAGAATTGAAGACGTCCAGTGCATGGAATCCGGGCCCTCGCATTCCCCTTCCAATTGAATTGGCCAATAGCACCCTCCTAAACCGGAGCCGCCGTTGAAAGAGCATCCTTCGCACACACTGTCCCAGCAATCCCAGTCCATGCAGCCGTCAATGGTCGGGCAGTCGCCGCCTGTCACAGTGGCGTCGCAGCCCCGGATCAGGCTGCGCAATTCGCTTATCGTCGGCAGCCGCCAATCTTCATGGCTTTCGATAACCAGGTTCGCGCAGTAGTCCAGCGCCT
>Ga0307990_1001346_pt1 | contig 20880 bp, 19 predicted proteins | sample EllFjometagen129_FD_203168 | JGI IMG/M metagenome (GOLD analysis project Ga0307990, IMG submission 203168) | Marine microbial communities from Ellis Fjord, Antarctic Ocean - #129 | ecosystem: Environmental > Aquatic > Marine > Unclassified | place: Southern Ocean | collected 2014-10-08
ACTACTTGAGCCAATCGGGAACATTCCACCAGCCGAGTTTGAAGATGTATACTACCAGTATCAGGAGGCTCCGGTCATCGTGGCCGGACTCACGTAACATAGCCTCCGGAAAAGCCGGGGCGCTTCATACAGCCATCTGTCTGCGGGCGCCAGAATGCGCTACAGAAGGTCATTCTATGCAGGCGTCTGATCGGCTATTCGATCCGGATTGGGAGATCTGTGATGTTTGTTGCACTTGTGGATATCCATTTCGGAATGTCTCTTCGATCCAACAGCTTGTGATGGGACGGAATTATGCCAGCTAATACCCACGTGACCTCCTGTTCAGGACTCTATGATTGCGTTTCTTGGGATGGGAACGACTAAGTCCGTAGCGGATAGGTTCAAAAGTTGTGTGGAAGCGCACAAGTGGAGCGATGTAGACGAGAGAAAGTACTAGGCCCCACGTCTAGAGCGGCTCTTCGAACTTGAACCGATTCTCAGCGAATAGCTTCAGACAGGCAGCGACTACATCTTCAGAGTAGAGCCTTCCTTTGTTCTTGGCGATCTCCTCAAGAGCCGCATCAATCCCTAGAGCAGGGCGATATGGGCGATGTGACGCCATTGCCTCGACGACGTCAGCGACGGCGAGAATCTTAGCCTCAAGCAGGATAGCTTCGCCCTTGAGCCCGCGCGGATAACCTGAGCCGTCCAACCGCTCGTGGTGCTGAAGAACGATCTGGGCAACCGGATACTGGAAGTGGATACGTTTCAGAAGATCGTAGGCAACTTGAGGATGGCTCTGTATCAAGCTAACCTCGATATCTGTCAGGTGGGTGGGCTTGCTCAAGATCTCTATTGGGACTGCCATCTTCCCGATATCGTGAAGCAAACTCGCCACCCTTAGTCCTTTGATCTTCTCTTCAGGGAGGCCCAGTCCTATTCCGATGGCGCAGGCCAGCTCTGTTACTCGCCGTTGATGCCCAGCAGTGTAAGGATCCCGTATCTCAACCGTATCGCCAGCTATACGGACAATTCCCGCTAGCGCGTCACGGATTTCTTGAACGAGTCTCGAATTTGCAATCGCGACCGCCGCCACATTGGCAAGGCCAGCAAGTAGGGCCATATCATCTTTGCTATACCCATCAAGCTTATTACTCTGAACCTGCATCACGCCAATGACCTTGCTTTCAAGCTTCAGTGGCACGAACAGCGCCGATCTGGTGATGTCTTCCTCGTCCTCTGGGGGTGCTCCCCTTTTCACGCTTCCATCAGGATTTAAGGTGTACTCCATCGACCCTTTCTTCCGATCTTTTCGATAGTCAGAAACATACAGAGGTTCCGCAGTGTGGATTACCCTGCTTTGCATTCCGTGTTCATCTTTCGCTAACGGAATGGGTGGGAGTTTCGATACGTCAATAGTCTTGTTCTGAAACAGTGCGCATCCCGCGCGGATGAGTTGCTCTTCTTCATCGTAGAATGAGATGATGAATGCCTTTGCGTCAATTAGTACTTTCACGTATCTGTAAACTGCTTCGTAAACGTGATCGATGTCTGAGACGTTCCCAAGTTCGAGAGCCAACTCGTTGATGAGGGTCAATTCCTTCGTCCGCGCGTCTACCAACTCCTCCAACTGCTCGCGGTGCCTGAGGTTCTCTTCCACCAACCGCCGATTCTTGTCAAGGAGGCTCTTCTTCTCTGCAGCAGCAAGAACTGTCTTGGTGATGTCTTTTCTGGAGACTGGCTTGGAAAGATAATCGAAAGCACCCTTTCTTATTGCTTCGGATGCGGTACCAACTTCAGGCTCTCCCGTGATCATGATGATTTGCACGTCAGGCTGAACCTCTCGGATTTCACCCAATAACGCTACTCCGGTTTTGCGCGGCAGGATAATGTCTGTTATGACCACGTCAAAGGATTCTTCCGTCAAGAGAGCAAACGCCATCGCGGCATCTGCGGCGAGCGAGACCTCGTGCCCATCTCCCTCAACAAATGCGCCCAGGCTGGTGCGTATGCTCTGTTCATCATCGACGATCAGTACACGTGCCATTCACTCACCCATCTTCCCAAGCTCTGCAGCGTCTTCTTGATTCTTGTTGTGGCTCCACCCGTTGTTGATGCGAAGATCCATGTGGAAGCGCGTGTATTCGCCCGGGGCGCTCTCTACAGTCAACTCTCCGTGATGCTCTGTTACAATGCCGAAACTCACTGACAGTCCCAGCCCGGTTCCCTCATTTCTCGGCTTGGTGGTAAAGAACGGGTCGAAGATGCGCTGCATCACGTCTTCTGAGATTCCGATCCCATGATCCTCAACAGTTGTCTTGATCCAATCCTCCCCGTCTTCCTCGAATAGACGGGACGTGATGCGAATGATCTTGTCTTCATCGTAGTCTGGATATCGCACATTGAGGGCATCATGGGCATTGGTCAGGAGGTTCATGATCACCTGCTGTATGTGTTGGCTGCGGCACTTCACTTGGGGCAGATCCTCGGGGATGTCTAGCTCGACAGTGATCTGATCCTTCCGTAGGGTCGAACCAACAAGGGAAAGCGACCTGTCGATGATCTCCCTGATATCAGCAGGGCTGTACGTTCCCTTGTTCTGTCGAGAGAAAGATAGGAGGTTGCGGACGATTGTCGCGATTCGATTTCCCTCTCTCATAATGACCTGCGAGTATTCCTTCAGGGTGTCATCCTTGACCTTCTCGGCTATCAGGTCAGCATAGTTGATCATTCCCATCAACGGATTGTTGATCTCGTGAGCGACACCAGCGGCCAGCGTGCCAACGGATTCAAGCTTCTGTGACTGCCGAAGGGAAGCCTCCATTGCTAATTTCTCTTTCTCTGCACGAACGCGTTTGGTGATGTCTCGAATAACAGCATGGATTATCAGTTTGCCTCCAAGCGCATATTTGCAGGGAGTTGCTTCGGCTGGAAAAACAGACCCGTCTTTCCTCACAAACGATGTCTCTACATATAGAATATTGTGTTGTTTCATATCAGCTAACACTTGGGTGGAATGTTCTAATTCAGTCTCAGGATGTAATTCAGATATCTTCATCCCGAGCAATTCTTTCTTTGAATAGCCAAACTGTTCGACTGCCTTATCATTGGCGTCCAAGATATTCATATTCATATTATGGATAAGAACCGCATCGGGTGACAATTGATATATCTGTCTGTATCGCTCTTCACTTTCCTTTAGAGCTTCTTCCGCCCGCTTGCGATCAATGATCTGTCCGAGTCGCTTCGCGAGGGCATCGATGAGGCGCCTCTCGTCTCTTGAAAATGGTCCCTCGTCCTGTTCCGGCCTCTCCTCAAGGTAGCCAACATCGATCGCCCCGATGACTACCCCTTTTACCTTGACCGGCGCGGATTGAGCCCATGGGGACTCGGCGAAGTTTTCCGTGATAAACTCGAGGTCTCCCACCACAATCCGGGCGCAGGCAATCTCATCGTATTGCCAGCTCTTCGGCAGGATGGCTACAAGTGCCTGATATATCTCCTCCAGAGAGACATCTTCTCTCTCCACGACCTCGCACAACCCGTAGAATGCCTGTAGTTCTTTCACTCGCTCATTGAGAGCCTGCTGCACCACATCAGCATTGCTTCGTGAGGGGCTTTGTGCTGCGTTTTCTGTCACGCTCGTGCCTCCTTGCTCGGCATTCTCATTGCCTAGGCCTTCTTCTCTTCCCGATCCAAATACTCAATGATGGCATTCACTACAAGATAGTTGATCTGATCATTGATCGAACGATCCGTCTTCTCTCCCAGCTTGATGAGCCTCTCTACTGGCTGTTTCTCCATCTTCGCTTGTGGTATGTAAATTGAGAGCTTGTCCAGAATTGTCTTGCCTGCCATTTTTATCACCAACGCCAGACTAGCGATATATGACGATTTAGTCAAGAATGACGAATTTCGATATTCTTAATCGGATAAATCCATTCCGAATACCGATCCTGGTGAAAACAATTGCTGCCCAATAGGCTGAATCGACTGAGAGCCTCTGTATGGTTCTGGGTGCTCTTGATCGCAGTCAACAGATAGGCCTAAATCAGCATGTTTCTAGAGGTCATGCTGGGTGAGTATGTCCGTTAAACGTTCTGTTTACATTCTCGTAGTATAGAGCCTCGGGATTCGAACTTCTTGCCTTGTAACTGTCTCCGCGAGAGCGAAAAATCGACTGAGAGCCGTGCTATTCCTCTCACTCTCATCGAGAGGGGTCCAAGATAGGGTCAAATCGGGAGTTTATTGGCACTATAAAAAGGAAGAGCCCCTAGAATCTCTCTTGTGAATGAAGCCGCTTTTTGTCGACCTCGCATCCTGTGCTTTGTATACTGCGTGATATAGGCCGTAAAATGTACGTTATGCGGTCTCAACAATGAAAGGAGGAGACATGGCCAGGGCAAAGAAACTCCCTACAGTTCTGACAGAAGCGGAACAAGAGCGGCTTCTAGAGCAACCTAACTCTCGCTACCCCACTGGTGAGCGCAATGGGACGATGCTCCGCTTAATGCTCAACACCGAGCTACGGTTAGCGGAAGTGACTGGTTTGAAGTGGCACGATGTTGATCTCACCACCGGCAAGCTGATGGTCCGGCAAGGAAAGGGGAGCAAGGATCGCACCTTGTGGGTCGCCGAGGGCGACATCGACCGCCTGAGAGGGTGGAGAGAACGCCAGGCGAGGCAGTGTGGTCAGTGCGATCATGCGTTCACCACACTTCAAGGCCAGCCGTTGGGCCATCGGTATGTGCAGCGGATGGTGAAGCGCTACGCGGCCAAGGCAGGGATCGATAAGAACGTCTCACCTCATACCTTGCGACACTCGTTCGCTACAGATCTCTATCGTGAGACGAGCAAGATTCGCTTGGTGCAAAAGGTGCTCGGTCATTCAGACCTCTCTACCACGATGATTTACACCCACATCTTCGACGAGGAGGTGGAGAGCGCGCTTAAATCCTTTCGCCAAGCGACGGCGGTAGCAGTATAGTCCTCAGTTTTCCCACACTCAACTTGATTATTCTTAAAAATACTACTTTTCATTAACTCCCTCGCCTTCCACTTGGAGCTCCCCTTCCTCCAGCAACTGGATAGGACGACGTTTGACGAATACCTTAACCAGGAGGTCTTCTTGATCACCCGGCTTTAGGTCAAATTCGAATACGTTCTTCTCCAGGTAGTGGAAGCGCGGCAACTTGGTATCATAGACTTTCAATATCCAGTGACCGGGACGCAAGCGAGCAAACTGGAAGTGCCCATCGCGATCAGTGACTTGGAGGAATGTTTCTTCATCGCTGGTAAGCTTTACTGTAACATTGGGTAGCCCTACCCCCTGATCTAATGCCTCTTCTTTACCCGTTCCTTCAAGAGACAGTCCCTCTTTCTGCTCTTCGGAGAAAACAGCGACCTGTCCCGTTATCAGCGCTCCCTCCACCAGAGGGACTTCTGCTTGTTCCACCACACCAGCCTCCAGGTGTACCGGTATCGGCATTGAGGCAAGTGGGATATAGTGCAAAGGAAGGTTGAGTATTCGGAGGGAGTACTCTCCCGGAGGAAGCGGAGGGAAGAGAAATTCCCCTTCTTCCCCGCTCAAGGCTTGAGTATCGGTTAATGTCAACAGAAGATCTGGGATACCCGTTTCACCTGTATCATATTGCCCATTGGCATTAGTATCGACAAACGCGTGGCCCTCTATCTGCCCTTTGGTCACAATAAACGGAATCGGAAGGTCAAACGCCAGATTGAGGTTAAAGACCAAGGCTGCCTTTCCGTTAAATGCCGGTACTATGGCATCACTTCGGTGCCACTTGAGCCCTCCCTCGACTTGAAGGTTCAGACTGTCTAGAATATGCAGATCAAAGTTGAGCAACAGATCGAAGTCATCTCCGGCATTGACGAGGGTGATGTCTACTGAATGTTGAGAATCCTGTGGGCGAAAATTCAGGGAGACGTCAGCTCCTCCAGCGACGACTTGTCCAGTCATATAATCTTCAACCTTCGTCTGGGTCAGCGTGAGAAACATGTAGAACTCCTCAAGCGACAGTCCGAGCCCTTGACTGAAGGTAAGGGTGCGATAGTGAGTCTCGGCTACGTGATCGATCTGATCACTCACCCGGGTCGAAAATGAGTAGGGCAAGGCTCCCATGGAACCGCTTACGTTGAAGGTGAGAGTTCGGCAGTGAGTCTCTGCTACGTGGTCGATCTGGTCATTTACCCCGGTTGAAAATGAGTAAAGCAGGTTCTCCATAGAACCGCTTACGCCCAGGGAAAGAAGGCGACCGAATTGGCTTTTCACTGTAGCGCCTTCGCTCCTCTCCCATGTAAGTTTCACGGAGGGATCGACTGTAGGCCACTCCTCGAATGGGTTTAAGGAGAGATTTGTCTCAAGAAGGCCGTGGAATTCACTGGAGAGGTTGGAGTTTTGCTTCCTGTTGCACTTCAAGGTGGAATCGACTTGTAGCCACTCGGTAAATGGACATGAGAAATCCAACTCCAACTTATCGGTGGTCGTGGTGGAAACAAGCGGATCTCCGACTACGTTGTTCGAGATGTGGCTGAGTGAGGCACTTAATGAGATGTCTTCGTGTCGCAGTCGTTGGGAGAGGGCGAACCCGACCTGGTCGCTGCGTAGCCCAGGGAAATACGTTCCCACGGAGAAGACCTCGGCGCTCAAGAAGTGCTCAGTGATATTAACTGTTGTATTGAAGAAGAAGGCGCGACTGGTCAGTGCATTCTTAATCCCAAGCGCTCCCTCCATCCGGAGCGACCAATCCTCGAGGGGCTCTGTGCTTGCAGTCAGGCTCCACACCATGGACTGATTGGTCTCATCTTTGCGCTCTATGTGTGCGATTCCAACGTTTGCTACGTCTGGTCCTACAACGACGCGCCCGCCCACACGGGTCTCATCACCAGAACCGCCACCGAGGAACGTCAGGTCGTAGTGCTCAGCATCGATAATCACGATCCCCCCACGGCAGGAGAGGCTGAGCAAGTCGGTCAGGTTATTCGAGATGTCCCCGATCACGTACCTGGCCGGGGTACGGCGATAGCTAATGGAGAAGGACTTGATCTCAAGAGGAGTGGGGCCGAAGAGTGGCGAAGTTTTAAGGTAGGTCGAAAAATAGCCATCCTCCACTCCTCCAGCCAGCGAAAGCCTGAGAGCGCTATCGAGATGCCCGGAGATTAGGTCGTGTTTCATGGATAATTGCAGGCAAACTGGAAACTTCCCCATCAAGCTCCTGCTGACCTCCTGTGGAGGAAGTGGGAGAATCTTTGTCATTATGGTTACCCGATCGGTAACGTCCGCCTCCAACACGGAGTGCACCACTACGGCGAGAGAACATTCGCTTCCTGGGGTTGCGTCCGCAGGCGCCCAGTGGTGAATCAAGACTGTGATTCGCTCGCCAGGGGAAAGCGTGACAAGGTTAGGAATTACCTCCAATGGCCACCGAGAACGGGCTTCAAGCTCGTATTGCGTAACGGTGTTCCCCTGATTGAGCACTTCTATCAGGTACTCTGCTGTCCCGCCGGGAAAGACACCTTTTCCTGCGACCGGAAGGAGCCTTACCCCTATCACCGGATTTATATGCACCAGCAGAGTTGCTTCATCCTGATTAGACGGGTCAGTCTGGGAAGTTGCGTGAAGGACGATCGCGTACTCAGAGGCAAGCACCCCTGCGGGGACCCTCAACGCCAGAAGCACGGTCTCATGCTCGCTAGGCTGGAGAGAGACAGATGGGGTGAAGGCAAGCGTGGTCCATCCGCTGGGAACGGTGGTGTATAAGTCGAATGTGTCAGCAGTCGCTCCGGTGTTACTAATCCGAAATATCAACGTAACAAAGCTAGGAGGAGAGACCGAAAGGGCTTGAGAAAGGGGTTCAAGAAGCACCTGAGGGGATGCGGTCACCATGAAACAAGCAACCAGCATCCCAGCCAGAAGTACCATCTGAAGGCCAAGGCTTCTCGTTAAGGGCATAGATAATCGTGTTCATTATACGAGAGACTAGAGGCCTCCGAGCAAGCATTTGGCGCAAAACGAGGTGATCCTTGATACTTCTTCACGAGTCTTCCTGCTATCCAGCCTGTAACGGCTAGGGGCGCTCTTAGGAGCGAGGCACGATGAAGAACGTCTCCGCATTGGCTACCGGCATGCGTGAGGAGTCCCCGCTGGCAGTATCACTGCTACCTGCGGAAACCAACCGGACTGACGCTTGGTATAACCCGGGCTGCAGCGTTTGATCCCAATCTAGCGCCACCTTCTTCTCCTGAGCAGAGGGGACGAAAGTCGGGAAAAAACGTATCTCGCCCACCTCTTTGCCCGCGCCATCACTTATTTTGGCTGTTCCTATGATCAGGGCTGGAGCAATCCCATTGTTCTGAACAGTAAGATGAATCACGGCAGGGTCCTCAGGGCTAGCTTTAGTGGCCGAGAACTCGACGATCTCTAGCAACGCTTCGGCAACGGTGAATTCAAATGCCCGATTCACTGATTCCTCTCCATATGTGATATTCGTTACTGCCAGATAGTCACCGGATGCCGGTCCCTTCTCCAAAGACGCACTCAGAACAAGTCCACTCTCGATTAAGGGGAGCGTTTCGATGATCTCAGCGTCGTCTGTTAAGAAGTCAATCGTCCCTTCGGAGAACTCCCCGTCTTTTGCGTAGAAAAATAGCTTGAAAAGGATCGGTTTGTCGGGGCGCGCCACAGGCTCCAGAAAATCGACAATCGGTTCTGGCCCTCGGGAAAAGAAAAAGGTGGGAGGCTGTGTCTCAGGAACTGGGCTTGTCATTCTCAATCCCAGTTTGCAGTAGTCATCGGCCAATGCAGAGGGCGGTTTCGCGCCATTGAAGACCTTAGCCTGCTCGTAGTAGAAAAAAGCGCGATCCAGAGTGCTCTCGGCCAGTTCTCTACTGCCAGCTAATAACTGTTCCTGTGCCTGAATCCTGTAAAGGTCTCCAAGATTAGTATAGAGGTTTGGGCGGTTAGGAAAGATGGCGATACCCTTTTCAAAGGCCTGTTTTGCCTCCTCCAGCCGCCCAGCATTCTCGTAAGCAGACCCTAAATATTCATAATGGTCTACTTCAATCCAATTGGGTTCCGCTCTCTTGAAGGCTTCGATAGCCTCATCGTAGCGACGTGCCTCGGCATAGGCCATCCCGAGATAGGCATAGGCCTTTCCGTAGTGAGGTTCAAGTTTTGTTGCTATCTCCAACGCCTCAATTGCCCTAGGATTATCTCTGAGTCCTGCTTCAACTAACATCTTACCTTGCTTTAGATACATGTCAGCCTGGAACAACCGCGCTCGCGCTATCCCCAGGAAGACAACCGCTACGATTACAACTGCGACGCTGCCCCAACGGAGAACTTTCCGAGTCTTGAGTCCCGAGTCTTGAGTCCTGAGTCTTGAGTCCCGAGTCTTGAGTCCTGAGTCTTGGGTTTTAGGGGTTAGGTTTTGGACTCCAGACTCCGGGCTCTCGACTCTCGACTGTCTTATCGTTACCCAACTCAAGCCCAAGAAGAGCCAAAAGAGAAGTCCGTTCTGGATAACGTGAAACGGAAAACTGAACACACTGTGAGCAAGGATTGCCAAGGTCCCTCCCATAAAACCGATCAGGAGCAACCTTCGTTCTGTACTCAGCCGCCTTAGGGATAGAAAGGCCCTCTTGTAGAACGCGATGATGATCCAGGCGGCGCATAACAGTCCTAAGATCCCAATCTCCGCCAACATGTGTAGAAGATCGTTGTGGGCGTTGATCGAGTAGTTGGCTTGGGGAATAAAGTGCTCGTAACGTGCCTGCGCCAATACTTCACCTTGTGCCCTAGGATAATTGACGCCCAGGGTACCGATCCCAGAACCGATGATCGGATGCTCCTTGGCAATCTCTACAGTAGATAGCCAGATAAGAGAACGCGACGCATAGGACCCCAGGTCAAATGAGGAAGCTGCCCTTCCTACGACACTTCGACCTTGCCTGTTTGGGGGAGTGGGTACGGAGTAGATCACGGTGATCGCCAAAAGAACAGTGGCCAAGCCAGTCAGCCAGTATCTATTCTTCCAAAAGAAACGTTTGCCTTGCCAAAAGAACAACAGCCCCACGGTGAAGAGGATCGATACAAAAAAACCACCCCAAGCAGCTCTGGTATAGGTCATGAGCAAACTGGTATAAAGAACGACGATCGTTGTCAATAAGATGATCTTCTTCCATCGACTCTTGAGGGTGGTGAGCAGGACAAAAGCGGGAGGAAGGCAAGCGATCAGATATCCGGCCAGATAGTTGGGGTTGCCGAAAGTAGAAAAGAGCCGCCCTCGTCCGCCGAGTTCGGCCCAAAAGGGAAAATCGACACCGTAGAATTGAAAAATGCAGTACGTCGCCGCTAGAAAACCAGCCGATAGAGCTGCTCCCAAGAGGATCTTGCTCCACCGCAAACCGTCAACCACGGAGATAATGATGAAGTAAAGCAAGAAGTAGCTTCCCCACAGAGCGAGCCCCAGGGAACTGGCAAAGGAATCTTGCGTATTGATCAGTGAGAGCAGTATTGTCCCAGCAAGGGCGATGATCGGGATAGTAAGCGGTGTCTTGAGCGAGAAACGGTTTCCTTTGCCCGCTACCCAGATTCCCCAACACGCGGCGATCACAAGTAGAAGAAGCTGGGCAATCGTCTCCTTGGTCATCACAAAGGTGGTGACCCAGGGATAGAAGGCCAAAGGAACGGTAAAGAAAAGGAGAGCCAAACCAATCAGAATGCCGAGCCTAAAAGGGACAAGCCACTTTTTTGCCGGAGGAGATTGAGCCTCGTTGCGTTTCAGGTTGAGCTTCACAGCTCAAGGTCGTACTGAGCGCCCCAGACGTACTCATCATTGTTGTCGAAGACGACTAGGCCCTTGTATACTCCGCTTGGGATCTCGGAGAGCACGAAGCGATGCCGCACCGAGCAACCGGGGTAGATGCGCAGCTGGGAGGATTCAACCCGGCCGACAGTTGTGCCTTGCTCATCGTACAGTTCGGCCCAAGCCATAGGTCTCACCCACCGCTCACCGGTATTCTCGACGTCAAGCTGAAGAACAGGGCCTTCCTCCTCACGAATAAGCTTCACATCAAGGATCTTGATCTTGCGTTCGCCGGTATCGCCGATATGGGTGACGATCTGGATCCCGTAGCGCATCCTCTGCTGGATACCCAGGCCCTCTTCCGGGGGTTCGGCAGGGGGGAGTTCGGGCGCTACGAGGATCATGCTCCAGTATGTGCCTATTAAAGATGGGTCGTCCGGTACCTTGATATTGAATGGTATGGAAACCGTCTCGCCAGGCCCGATTGTTGGAGGGGCGTAAAAGCTAATCCACTTTACATTAGAGCGAAGCACGCTTCCGGGCTCGCCATAGACGTTGCTCCCATCGGCAAAGAAGAGATAATCCGATTGAGTGATTTCTACACCTGTGGCGGAGTCGGTAGTGCTACTGATCACGATCTCCCCGGCATAGCTCTGGCCTGGCTCCACCACGAACTCATGTGTCAATTTGCCGCGCACGGCGATCTGTGCCTCGCAACAAAGGGAGAGAAGAACGCACATAACGACAACGCCAAGGGACATCCACCCTGTCTTACGCGCTGATGCGGCTGCAAAAGCACTCATAGTCTCCCTCCTCTGTTGTGTCAAAAAGCATACATCTCGGCAGCCTAGATATCTACCACCGTGTAATAGATCGTGGCGGTATAGGTATCCGGTGGAACCTGGATCGACATCCCAGATAGCTTAAGCTGCGCCGTGATCCCGGGCACGTCGTCGCTTCCGGTGAAGAACGGTTGATCAGTATCGGTTAGTTCCTGGTAGACGGAGCCATTCGATACGCTACCGCCACTACCATCTCCAGTTCTTCTAACCCATAAGTGAAGATCACTGTGCCAGTTCGTATTGACCTTTCTAACATCCACTCGCCAGCTCCCGCTGGTACCTGAGATGGTTAGCGATACCTGATAAGTAGTGCTTTCATAAGTACTGTTTAAGTCGCTCCCAGCACCATTGATCAAGTCATTTTCGCCAATTGTCAGAGGCCAATTGCCAACTGAAGTGATATCTATGGACCATGCGACATTACTAATCAACAAAAGCGGGAACAGAAAAGACAGGAAAGCTTGTTTAGCTACATGGTTCATCTTTCTTCTCCTAGTAGGAAAAGAAGTGAGGGGAAGAAGCCTGTCGCCCCGTTCTCCCCCCCCTTCTCCGTTGGTGTTATGCGGTGTCTGCGAGCGTAAACTCGATGGTTATTTGGTTACTTGTATTCTTGACAACAGTGCTGTCCGCGGCCGTCCCCGTAAGAGCTTCGACACTAAGACTATAAGTAAGCACGGCTCCATCCGTATCAGCTACTGTTCCGGTGGCGCAGGTTGGAATGAGAGTGATGAGGTCCAGAGCGGTTCCCGATAGAGTAATGGGCTCGACTGTGTCGGTGCCCTCGTAGAGAGCCGCGTTTGCCGACAGCGTCAACGTACACCCCACCGGTAGAGTGCCGTCTGAGATCCTCGCCTGTATTTCCTTCGTTATTTCGGATCCAAGCACGATGGTGTACTGAATGTAAGCGGTGGCATCTGTGACAGGAGCTGGCTCTGCTCCGCCGGCAGCGGGTTGTGTGAGGGAAAGCGTGCCAGGAGCATCCGTACAATCAAGCACTGCCATCTCTTCAATGTCCACACTAAAACTGTGTGTATCGCTGTCAGTCGTTGCCGCGGCGACACCAAACGCCAATACCGCGACCATCAAACTTGCTAGTAAAAGCTTTCTCATTCTAGTTACCTCCTTTTGGTAACTGGGCTGGCTTCTTAGATATCGGGCCTTCGGTGTAAGATTTGAAAGCCCTTGTGTTGCCACCTAAGGGAGGCCCCTTGTTTTGCGCCCCGCCCTTTCGAGCGGTTTGCCTTTGTCGAGAGTTTTTGCGCCGAACTACCTCCTTAGTATACTGCGTCTTGTCCGATACGTCTGTAATGTACATTGCATATCTTGCTGGTTGTTCTCCTGCTTTGTTGCTTTTCAATGACCATCAACCTTATTATTCCACAATTCGGAAGGTTTTAGACATGCCGGCGTGAAGCCAGACGGGGACTATTAAAACGGACCTTCTGGCGCTAGAGAGAATAAGATTACAGAATAGGATCGCGGCATCTTGGTGAATCCTTCGAAAGCGGCTTCTTCTAGCGGGTATTCTGCGTGATCCAGTCTGCGTGGGCGCCGCGCTTCCTTCATCCAGGATCTCCAGAAACACTTTGACTACCAGGGGATCGAACTGGCTTCCAGCGTTCTTTTTTAAGTCTTTTATCGCCTCTTCCTTTGACAGGGCCCTACGATAAGGTCTATCCGATCTCATCGCATCGTAGGCGTCGGCGACGATCCGAGCCTCCAACAGAATCTCATCACCCTTAAGTCCCTTGGGGTAGCTCTTGCCATCTACCCGCTCGTGATGCTCCTCCATTATCCGGGCTACCAACCCCAGGCCGTTGATCTTCTCCACGATCTCTTTCCCGATTGTGGGATGTCTACGGATCTCGACCCACTCCGAAGGCGTGAGCCTACCGGGCTTGCCGAGGATGTTGTCTGCGATCCCCAGCTTTCCTACGTCATGCAACAGGGCACCATACCGTAACTGCTTCAAGCTCTCCTCTGTCAGAGCGATCCGCTTGCCGATCGCAAGTGCTATCGCCGCCAGTCGCTCACAGTGCTCTTCTGTATATCCATCCTTTAGCTCCACCGTCTTGGCCAGCATGGTGGTCGCCTGGATGGCCTCTTCCGCGCCCTCCACCAATGCTCCTCCCTTGTTATCCCTTATTCCTCTCTATATCCTGCCTCGCATGACTGTAATCTATATTACATATCTGCTTATTTTGTGACTTACACATCAATAAGCGCTACTTTTATTGTTCCTCAATCGGGGAAGGCTTAGACATATCCACCACGTGGGCGCAGGCGCCACAGAGTGTATCGGAAGTCTGTAGGCGTCCTTGGGCCCCTTTCCTGGTTGCGATTCTTGCCTTTGTCTCCTAAACTCACCGCTCGTAGTGAATAACAAAATTCTAGGAACTTTAGTGACTGTGTGAGGAGGGATCGATGGCAGAACGTGAGGGGTATAGGGTCATTTCTCAGATGTCTTACGAGCCGGTGCAGCTAAAGCATGGATACGCTGGAACAAGTTCGTAGTGCGTGTAAGGCAGTTGCGGCACAAGCGACCCATGTGCACATTAATCCTGAACGCATCCCGGCGTACGCAGCGTCCCTCATCCCGCATTTGACTGACAAACAGACACTTGATTCGTCCTGTCACTATGTCGGACACGGGGAGGACAGCGTCGCTTTCATCATCACGCTGGGCGCGATCAACTTCGGATCGGGCTACTTCCCGCATCTGTGCAAACGGCCGGGGATGAGTGGGTACTTCACCATCGCTGCCTCGCTCACCGACTTGTTCACGAAGCAAGGTCCGCTATCTGCACGTGAGCTTTCTGAAATCACAGCCAGTGATTGCGCCAGAATGTTCGCTCAGGATATGGACGATTCGGCGGTCGAGGAGCTGATGTCGCTCTTTTCCCGCGCGCTGAACGACCTTGGCTCATATCTGCGCGCTCGCTTTCACGGGAGATTCACTGAGCTTGTCGCAGCTGCAGACCACTCTGCCGTACGCCTGGTCGATATCCTGCGCGTCATGCCGCTCTTCTTTGATGAGGAGCAGTACAGGGGAATGAACGTCCCCTTCTGCAAACGGGCGCAGATCACGGCATCGGACCTTGCCATTGCGTTTGATGGAAGAGGGCCAGGAAAGTTTCACGACCTCAACCGGCTGACCATCTTTGCCGATAACATGGTTCCGCACGTGCTGCGCGTAGATAGAATACTCGCCTATGAAGAGGGTCTTCTGACCCGTATCGGACAGGGAGAGTTGATCTCCGCTGGCTCGGAGGAAGAGGTTGAGATACGAGCCTGCGCGTTGCACGCGGTCGAGCTTATCGCTAGAGCAATCACCGCCACTGGTGACCAAGTCACCGCGCAACAGCTTGACAACGCGTTATGGAACAGGGGGCAGAACCCTGAATACAAGGCTATTCCACGCCATCGCACACGTACGCCCTATTACTGAGCTGTTAGGATGCTGACACTCCAGGATCCACTGAGACAGGATCGGCTCTGCACGGACCGTCAGGCGTAACCCGAACGCACCCGCGGGTTAGTGGCACGTTAGCTGGCGATTGACACATCGATCATTCATTCCCCGTAGGTAACAAGGTCAGCAATCCTTTCGATGATGCTCTTGCCGATTCCGCTCACATTTGCAAGCTCATCGAGTGAGTGAAACGGGCCGTGTTCAGTGCGGTAAGCAACAATGCTTTCAGCCTTAGCTGGGCCTATCCCGGGCAATTCATCTAGTTCATCGACTCCCGCTGAATTTAGGTTGACCTTCGGCGGCGAATCAAGAAAGGTCGGCAGCAGCACCTTGACGCCGGACAGCTCGATGGGAGCAACCGTGATCCGCGTATGGTTCACAAAGAGTGGTGGGAGCAGAGCCAACCCACTGGCGATGATCCCGATTGCCACCAAGATGATCAGCCCGTGTTCCTGCGCCGGCGAAAAACGCATCTTCACGTGAGAAGCTCCCGCAAGCGTCTGATGCCCTCTTCTTCGCGCGCGATGCGCATCAACTCAGGAAGGCGTTCATAGCGCCGCCAGCCAAACTTGTCAGAATATGCCTGAGCGAACAACTTGAGGAGCCGCTCCCGTATCGACGGTGTCTGCTGTAGGACACCGCCCTTTTGCTCGACGAGGCGCTCTACCTCCGGAATATACAGATCGTAACGCGCCGACTCCGCCAGGAGTGAGAGCGCCTCTTCGTTATTCTCCCCGAGGAGCGCGATCCCGCGGGCGAACAAGCCTCGCCGCTTCAGTTCATTGCGCGCAGCAATACGCATCTCACGCCGCTGATCCTTATGGAAGGAGCGTTCCTTGCGCGTAAAGGAGACGATTGCGTACTGGCACCCTTGCGGACAATGCGGGAAGGCATCTTCCTTAGCGGCAATTCGCCCGTGCAATGCAAGACACTCGGGGCAGGAACGGTAGTTAACATTCGCATAGAATTGGTAGTATCTTCTCCGTAACATGGCATAAAGTGTATGTCCATTGCCGTGGGACAAGCAAACAGGCCACTGGCCTAATTGCCCGATCATTGAAGCGCTACCAGAATACGTACTTCATGGAGGTCCAATATGCTACAGATAGCACTTTCAACGTTTGCCCTCGTGTTTATGGCCGAGCTGGGTGACAAGACTCAGATCGCTGTGTTTACGCTCACCTCACAAGGGCAATCACCGCTAGCGATCTTCATCGGCGCCGGTGCGGCGCTTCTCTTGTCAACGGCCATTGCTGTTTTTCTGGGAACTGTGACCGCTCGCTTCATCCTGCCGCACACTATCCGATTCATTCACTATGCAGCGGGCGGTCTGTTCATCCTGATCGGAATCTGGACGATTTGGAAGGTTTAGCCTCGATCAATCGACCCAGGTCTTATCTTCCCAGCTTTTCAAGCCATTGACCAACGGTTGATAAGTCATGTCGAGGTGAATGGGCGTGATCGAGATGTATCCGTTGGTGATCGCCCAGATGTCCGTCCCTTCCTCTTCCCGTGGAACCTGTGTTCGCGGCTCTCCGGTAATCCAATAGTAGTTCCGTCCGCGCGGATCCTTACCTTGCACTAGATAGTTCTTGTAGACCAGCCCTCCCAGCCGCGTCACTTTTACCTCCGCCGGCCTATCGTGATGCAGCCGGGGAACGTTGACATTGAGCAGAACTCCAGGAGGTAGGGGGTTCTCCTCCAGAATCAGCGCCGCAAGTCGGGCAGCAAAGCGAGCCGCCTTGGAGTAGTCCGGTATCTCCAACTCGTCGACATTGATATCGAGGGATACGGCCACCGCAGGAATCCCGGTGCGCGCCCCTTGCATGGCCGCAGCAACTGTGCCGGAATAGGTAACGTCTTCACCCATGTTAAGACCGTCATTGATCCCTGATACGATAAGATCTGGCTTCTCCTTCAGCAGGCCAAGCACGGCAAGTGAGACGCAGTCGGACGGCGTGCCACTCGTCATGTGCCCTATACTCCCGTTGAGTAACCGCACGCTATCCACGCGCAGTGGCTTGTGAAAGGTCATTGTACGGCTGGCGGCAGACCAATTTCGGTCCGGTGCGTACACCTCAACGAACGCCACTCGGTCGAGTTCCTCCTTTAGGGCCATAATTCCGCGTGCGTTTACACCATCATCGTTTGTCACCAGTATCATTTTCTTCTTGGGTTTTTCACTCACTCTTCCTCCTTACTCTCTTCCTTTTCGTCTTGCACGCTTGCCGTTGGCTCGCCGAGGACATAGAAGTCGAGGACATTATCCCCATAAATCCGCTTGTCAACACGTTCGAGGGGTCCGTATCTATCGTCAAGGTGTGTCTTGTTTCTCACTTCGGTGATTATGAGCCCATCCTTGGCCAGAATCGCGTGCTCGGCGATCAGGCGCAGAGCGGCTTCGGCAAGGCCCTTATCGTATGGGGGGCCGACGAAGATAAGGTCGTATCGTTTTCCGCGCCGCTCCAAGTGGTCAATTCCGATCGCGTAGTCTTTGTGCAGAATGCTGCCCTGGTCGAGAAAGCCTAACGCGTCGAGGTTTCGCCGCACGATGCTGCATGCGCCGGGAGATCGATCGACGAATGTTGCCTCCCGCGCCCCACGCGACAGGGCCTCCAATCCCACGCTCCCCGTCCCGCAAAACAGGTCAAGGAACCGGGCATCGACCACTAAGTCAGCAAGAATATTGAACAGCGCCGAGCGGACAAAGTCGCGCATTGGCCTGATCCCACTCTCATCCCAGTCGACGAGTCGATGTCCCCGTTTGCTTCCGCTAATGATCCGCAACTTCGCGCCCCCTTGATTTCGCCGATTGTCCCACCTAAGATCTAGCCGCACCCGAATTACCTTACCATATACAGGATATGCTCATCAAAAGGATCATTCAACCATTGCAGCCCCCCGCTCTGTCCGCGGTCGTCTTTGACCTTGACGGCACCCTCTGCCATTACGCCATAACCATTGAACAGGCGATGGTCGCTGCACTGCAACACATCGGAGTGGAAGTGACTCTCATCGGCGATCTATCCGTGGCCGCAAGCCGTTACGCGGACCTGTGGTACGAGCTGGAGGCGGACCATCAGAGCACAAAGTCACTACGCGAGCGGATCTGGATTAGACTGCTTCAAGAGCACAGCATTGTTGATGATGAACTGGCGCACGCGCTGTCCGAGGTATACGTCAAACTACGCACTGCGTCCCTGGAGCTCTTCGACGGTGTCCTCCCCCTTCTTGCTGACCTTGGTGAGAAATACGCGCTTGGCCTGCTCACCAATGGACCGAGCGATCTGCAGTGGGAAAAGATCAATCTACTGAAGATTGAGCCTCTCTTTGACAGGATAACCGTCTCCGGAGACATGGGAATTCACAAACCGGACCCGCGCCTCTTTGCCGGCCTGTTGGAGGAGCTGGATGCTCCCGCGAACAGGTCGGTCTATGTGGGGAATTCATATCAAATGGATATAATCGGTGCGCACGGTGCGGAAATGTGGTCGGTGTGGGTGAGCTCGGACAGCGAGAAAGAGCCACAGGATTCGATTGCGGATCTCATAATCGCAGATGTAACTGAACTACGGAGGGTCCTTCTATGAGACGCGTTGACGTAGCGATAATTGGGGCCGGACCAGCGGGATTGTTCGCCGCTAGTGAGCTAATTGGGTGTGGGCTTGATGTGCTTCTCGTCGATCGTGGCAAAGAGCCGAGCACGCGGAAGCACATCTGTTTTGGCATCGGTGGCGCGGGTGCATTCTCTGATGGTAAGCTCAATCTGACTTCGAAAATCGGTGGTGATCCTGCAAGCTTTGGCCAGGACGAAGCCGTCATCCAGTCGTACATCGATCAGGTTGATAATATGTTCACGGCCTTCGGTGCGCCAGAGAAGTACTCAGGAGAGGACCAACAGGCACTCGCTGAGCTTAAGCAGACTGCGAGCCGCTATGGGATCGAGTTCATCAGCGGCCGCCAACGCCACATGGGAACATCGCATGTCCGTAAGATCATCGATCGCTTCTACCATCACCTGCTGGATCACGGGATTCTCACGTCGATCGAGAACCGCATCGAGCATATCTCCCGTAAGGGTGACGTCTTCGTCCTGTCAGGAAATGAGGAGATCGAGGCGCGCTACGTCCTCGCTGCCCCCGGCCGTGCCGGTGCCTACTGGTTGCGCGAGGAGGCGGGCAGGCTGGGGATTGCAACGGAGTACGGGCCGATCGACGTTGGCGTACGTGTGGAGTTTCCCGCCGAGATCTACACATCGATCGAACAGGTGATGTACGACGCCAAGCTGCGCGTGCGTACCGCGACCTACGATGACATGGTGCGCACGTTCTGTACGAACCCACGGGGTTTTGTCGTGAAGGAGAGCTACGATGACTTCACTCTCGTCAACGGACATGCAGAGAGTGATGAGAAGACGGAGAACACGAACTTCGCCCTGTTGTCCCACATCGAGCTCACCGATCCGGTAGAGGACACGACAGAATACGGTCGCGCGATCGCTAAGTTAGCAACGACGATCGGAGGCGGACGCCCGATCATTCAGCGGTTGAAAGACCTCAAGAACGGACACCGTTCAACGACCGATCGCTTACGTCGAGCGACCATCTCTCCTACTCTGACCGACGTCACCCCGGGAGATATCTCGATGGCCCTTCCTGGTCGAGTGGTGGTGAACATGGTGGAAGGTCTCGAACAGTTAAATGACATCCTCCCAGGCCTCACCGCGGACAACACGTTCCTCTACGCTCCCGAAATCAAGTTCTACGACACCCGTTATCCGGTGAGCCCGGCTATGGAGACCGTCGTCCCTGGGTTCTACGTCGCTGGCGACGCGTCTGGGCACTGCCGCGGGATTGTCTATTCCGCCGTGAGCGGCCTGCTGGCGGCTCGCAACATCAAGGACGTCGCGGCACAGCACGTCGCCGCGAAGGAGAAGGAAGAGAAGGCGTGAAGCTAACGAAAGGATTGGCGATTCTCTGTGTGGCGCTAGTCCTCGTTTCGCTCTTTGTCGCCGGCTTCCTTGGGCAAGAGAACATCACCCTTCCCGCTCATGTCCCTACGTTCAATCAGGCATACCAAGGAGCGAGCGGTTACTGGGGCGACTGCGGCATGGGAACCAATGGCTGCCCGGATAATGTAGACGTGGCCGGTTGCCTGATCACTTCCTTTGCCATGGTCCTCGGCTACTACGATGTGAGTCTCTCCATACCACGCGCGGCATCATGCACTGGTGAGGCACGCAGCGGGATGGACCCTGGAATCCTAAACGACTGGCTGAAGACACATGGAGGGTACGGGCGGTGCGGAAGTGATACCGGTTCCTGCTGTCTGGAGTGGACCCACCTTCCGCCACAGGTCTCTGTCACCCAGTATGTCAATCGAAGTGAGCGCGGCATCGACAGCACGGCAGAGCGGGTGATCGACCAGTCGCTGCGCCAAGGGTATCCGGTCATCTGCGGAGTCAACTGGGGAGGCTATTGCCACGGTTCGACGACCCAGAACGAGGATTGTCATTGGGTGGTAATCACGGGTAAGTTTGGCGCCACGTACACGATCATCGATCCGTACAACCGCGACACCACCGATCCTGCCGGTGTGAGCACTACCTTGGATAAAGGCACGTTCGGCGAATACACGATAGATCGCTACGTGGTCGTCTCCGGCGTGGCCCCATCTTCACACCTTGCCAACCTCCACCTCTCCCTGTCATTCTCCCCCAGCGGTCTCATCGGGGTAGGTGCGCTGCAGGTGCGTTCGC
>Ga0307990_1001347_pt1 | contig 20858 bp, 21 predicted proteins | sample EllFjometagen129_FD_203168 | JGI IMG/M metagenome (GOLD analysis project Ga0307990, IMG submission 203168) | Marine microbial communities from Ellis Fjord, Antarctic Ocean - #129 | ecosystem: Environmental > Aquatic > Marine > Unclassified | place: Southern Ocean | collected 2014-10-08
TCTTATCTTTCTCAAGCTGCCCTTTAATCTCAGTATTGCCTTGGAGTGGATCTGGCAAACCCTCGATTCCGTCAATTCCATAGTCAACCCTATCTCCTTGAGGGTTAATTCTTCATAATAATAGAGAGACAAAACCAGTCTCTCTCTTTCAGGAAGTGAATCTATCGCACTCTTGAGTGACACCTTGAGTTCCCTCTTTGCGAGAAGGGAATAGGGGTTACTTTGAGCAATTTTCTCCAATACATCATACCACCCGTATTTTTCACAGTAGTCCGGGGGTAAATCATCACCACTCAGGATGCGGACACCCCGTGCCTCATCGAGAAGCTTATAATAATCTTCCAGAGATATTCCGAGATGCTCCGAAACCTCTTCATCCGTAGGATGACGTCCAAACCTTTCCAGTAACGCCTGAAATGCCTCTTTCAATCTCGTTTCTTTGCTTCTTACTGATCGTGACACGGTATCTCTCGACCGTAATTCATCTAATATGGCCCCTCGGATTCTGAATCCTGCGTATGTTTCAAACCGCACCTGCCTCGTTTCGTCAAATTTTTCCAAGGCCGACATCAATCCTATGATGCCGGAATTGATTAAATCATCTTTACTCACGTGATCGGGAAGTCTCAGCGCTATCCTCTCGACAATATTCTTAACGAGAGGCACATATTTCATTATCTGGTTGTCACGCTCTTTTTTATCAGCCATTCTTGTTAACGATAGCCCTGTCAAAAAATTTAATGGTCCCGCTTTCGTAATGTTCCGGTTTCTTTCTGCACAGCTTTGCCACAATTTGAGACATGCTTTTACTCGCTCTCGAATCAGGGAAGGCCTCTGCCAGCAATTGTTGTTTCTTCACTGCCTTTGGAACATTTTGATCATGAGGGATATACCCTATGTACTCAATTGGAAGGTCAAGGAAATGCTTTGTCGCATTGCTCAATCTCGTGTAAACTCCCATGGCCTCGTGTGTATCTGCGGCCATATTGACGAGCAGCATAAACCGACCTGCCGCATAACCCTGATGAAGTATTTTGATCAGGGCATAGGCATCGGTTAATGACGTTGGTTCAGTTGAAACAACTACAATAATTTCCTTGGCTGCCATATTAAAATAGGTAACATTGCCGGCAATTCCCGCTGCCGTATCGATAAGCATAAAATCAATCTCTTCGTCCAGACTGTCAAGTTCCTCCAGGAGTGTAAATTTTTGCCCTTTTGACAGTTCGGCCATTCCCTCAATCCCTGAAGACGCCGGTAATATCTTGATTCTTCCCGGACCTTCGACAATGGCTTCAGATAAGGTTTTTTCACCAGAAAGGACATGGGAGAGGTTATATTTGGGGGTAATGCCCAGAATCACATCTATATTGGACAACCCTGCATCGGCATCGAGCAGTAGAATTCTTTTCCCCATTCTCGAAAGAATATATGCAAAATTTGCAGTTATATTTGTTTTCCCAACCCCCCCCTTGCCGCTGGTAACGGCGATGACCCGGATATCTCGGTTGTGTTTTTTTCGCCCGATTATCGGGCCTATATCATTCTTTTTCATCTCTCTCAATACTCCGGCCTGATCTTCCAAAATCATCTCCTTCAATCAATTTACCCTGTTTTCGATTATGAGCCGTGCAAGCTTTGCGGGGTCCATTTTCCTTAAATCCCGTGGGACATTCTGTCCATTTGCAATGTAGAACACCGGTTTGCCGACATGCTCAATACAATTGTATATGGAGCCATAACCGTCGGCATCGTCCAGCTTTGTGAATATTATATTGTCATAGTCTGTAATTCCGAATCTCGCTGTCGCGTCTATCATGCTGTTCTGTTTTTCCGTTATGCTCAACACAAGATTTGTTTCCACCGGAGGACCTCCGTCAAAATAATCCTTCAGTTCCAACAGATATTTTTCGTCGTTGCGACTCTTCCCCGGCGTATCTACCAGTATGATATCCCTGTCTGAAAATCTCTCCACGGCGCTCTTAAATTCTTCCTTTTTAGAAGCAACTCCCATGGGGAGATCCATGATCTTGGCATATATCTTCAATTGTTCCGCGGCGCCTATTCTGAATGTATCCGTCGTTATAAGGGCAACCTTCAATCTGTCTTCAAGCACATAGCGGGCGGCAAGTTTTGCCAGAGTTGTTGTTTTTCCCGATCCGGCAGGACCGACAAAGGCAACAACCCTTTTCGGGGCGGAACGATGGGCGCCCCCTTTCTTTTCCACGCCTTTGTAAGAATCATCTATGGATTGCTTTACGATGCCCTCCACAATTCTCAGGGCGTCATGATAACTCTTTATTTCTTCCGTCGAAGAGGCATTTTTCAGCTCTTCTATCAATTGAAAGGCTCGCTGCTTCGCAATACCGCCTGCAATAAGGTGACAATAAGCCCGTGACAGATGAGGAGCGGTATCCTTGTTTTTTTGCATACCGAGAAAATCGAAATGATCGTCCAGGGTCTCCTTCAACCCCGTCAATTCAGAGCAAATATCCCTCTCCTTCCTGGAATCCCGAATGAGGGTTTTCAATTGATCCATTTCCGTTTTAAAGAAGGTAAACAAATCGGATTCACCCTTCCCCCCTCTTCTAATACCCAATCCGGGATCATCCCTGGCGGCAACCACCTCGAACTTCCCATTCATCTCCCTCGTAGAAAGGACTATGGCATCGAGACCGAGATCCGCCTTTACCTTCTTAACTGCTTTATTCATACTGGTTGACTCATATCTTTTAATCTGCATCTTTTGCCACCAGCATGCCCAGAGATTTGATATTTACATTATGAGAGAGGACAACAATGTTCGGAAAAAACTTTTCCAGGATCTTCCTCAGATACATCCTGGTATTGGGCGAACAGAGGATAATTGGCTGGAGACCCCTTTCGGTAAATGCCTTGGCATAATTCTGCAGGTTGCCGACAATTGTTTGTACCAGTGTGGGGTCAGCCGCAACAAATGATTCATACTCCGTCTGCTGAACAGATTTATTAATGCTCTCCTCAATGTCGGGAGAAATCATCACAACTGTTATATTCCCATCGGCATCCTTATATTCTTTTGTTATCGTCCTGACCAGGGCCTGCCTTACATACCCTGTTAATATGTCGACATTTTTCGTCATAGATACGTAATCTGCCAATGTTTCCAGTATGGTGAGAAGGTCTCGAATAGAAACCCTCTCTCTCAGGAGTCTCTGCAGCACTTTCTGAAGTGTACCGAGTGGAACAATAGTGGGAACAAGTTCCTCTACAACCTTGGGATAGCTTCCCGCCAGATTATCCAGCAGAGACTGAACATCCTGCCTTCCCATCAGCTCATCTGCATGGATCTTTAAAATTTCAGTCAAATGGGTCGTAATAACAGTGGCCGGATCGACAACGACAAAACCCTTTGCTTGAACGGATTCCTTTTCTTTTTCTTCTACCCAGACAGCAGGCAGACCGAAGGAGGGTTCCTTCGTTTTTATTCCCTTTATCTTTGCTCCTTCATCTCCGGCTGTAATGGCAAGGTAATGGCCCATTTCTATCTCCCCTTTGGCCACTTCCACTCCCTTTAGTTTAAGAACATATTCACCACGTTTTATCTGCAGATTGTCTCTTATATGTATGGAAGGAATAACGAAGCCCATATCGAGGGCCATCTGTCTTCTCAGCATCTTTATCCTCTCGAGTAACTCCCCGCCCTGCGCGGCATCAACAAGGGGTATCAGACTGTATCCCACCTCAAGTTCAAGGAAATCGAGGGGCAAGAGGGACTCTATAGACTCAGTCGTTGTTTCCGCCGCCGGCTCCTCCCTCGCCTCATCCACTTTCTTTAAAGATTTAAAAGTTTTATATGCAACAAATCCAAGGACAAGAGAAATGACCAGGAAAGATATCTTCGGCATTCCGGGAATTAAACCAAATATAAAGAGTATAGCCGCAGCCATGGCAATTACCTTTGGCTGGGCAAAGAGTTGTCCGCCCACCTCCATACCCAGATCAGCAGTTGCCGTGGACCGGGAGACAAGGAGTCCGACAGCCGTTGATACAATCAGCGCCGGGATCTGTGTCACCAGCCCGTCACCCACGGTAAGAAGGGTATAAACGCAAGCGGCGTCTGCCACCTGCATATTCTGCTGCAGGACCCCGACAATCAAACCTCCCAGAATATTTATAATGGTAATAATGATTCCCGCTATCGCGTCTCCCCTGACGAACTTACTCGCGCCATCCATTGCACCAAAAAAATCTGCTTCTCGCCCAATTTCTTGACGCCTTCTTTTTGCCTCGGCATCTGTAACAAGCCCCGCATTGAGGTCGGCATCGACGGCCATCTGTTTCCCAGGCATGGCGTCCAGAGTGAATCTCGCCGCCACTTCCGCTATCCTTGTGGCCCCCTTGGTTATCACGATAAAATTAATCATGACGAGGACCAGGAAGACTATAAAGCCAACGACAAAATTGCCGCCTACGACGAAGGTTCCAAAGGCCTTTATAACCTGTCCCGCGGCTCCCGTCCCCTCGTTGCCATGAAGCAGTATAAGCCTGGTAGAGGCCACATTGAGGGACAGTCGAATCAACGTGGCAATCAAAAGGATAGATGGGAAAACAGAAAAATCGAGCGGTCTGGGCACATAAACGGAAACCAGCAGTATGATCAGAGCAAGAGTAATATTAAAGGATAGAAACATGTCGAGAGCAAAGGGAGGTATGGGTATCATCATCACCAGAAGGACGCTCGCTACCCCTGCGGCCACCATCAGATTGCTGCCTTTAACCAGGTCGTTAACACCGCCTGTTTTCGCGTAAGATACCGCCATTATTCCATCCATCTCCGCGATGAAGCAGTATTAACGCCGCTTCATCTTCATACTGTAAACAAAGGCCAACACCTCTGCAACCGCCCTGTACAAATTGGGGGGTATCATTTCGTCCACATCTACTTTTATATACAATACTTGTGCCAAAGGCTTGTTTTCAACAATGGGAACATTGTTTTCCCGTGCAATTTCCTTTATTTTCTCCGCTATAACCCGTGCCCCCTTGGCAACCACCTTCGGCGCAAACATGCCTGTCTGATCATAGCGAAGTGCAACGGCAAGATGGGTGGGATTGGTTATAACTACATCCGCTTTCGGCACACTTGCCATCATTCTTTTTCTTGCCGCATCTCTCTGAAGACCCTTTATCCTTGCCTTTACGAGAGGGTCTCCTTCTGTTTGCTTGGACTCATCCTTCACCTCCTGCTTTGACATTTTAAGATTTTTCTCAAATTCCCACTTCTGATAAATATAATCACAAAGTGCAAGGATTATAAGGACCAGACAAACCCTGAAGACGATCTTGAATGCGACACCGGCGATGTATAGCAGTATTCCCCATGCGCTCTGTTCGGGCAAGGGAATGAAATTCTCTATTTCCCCACTGATAGTCACATAAACAACAAAGCCGACTATCGAAATCTTAAATATGTTTTTTACCAGATCTACCAAGGACCTGAGGGAAAAGAGCTTCTTAAACCCCTTGATCGGATCGATCTTTGACAGTTTCGGTTGCACCGATTCCGCGGAAAGCACAAAACCCACCTGGAGATAGTTAATAAGCAAAGCTATTAAAAATACGGTCAAAAAGAGGGGGGCAGTCATCACGCACATTTTATATACAATGCTGATTGAGAGGTGCTGAATGTTGTTATAATCGACATTGAATCGACCGGCTTGGGTAAGCGACCATGTTGTAAGCATCGCCATCTTTTTTACCATACCTGTGAAACCAAACCAGAAGAAGGTCAGACCGGCCAGCAAAACCGCTACAGATGCGGCCTCCTGACTTTTTGCAACCTGACCCTTTTTCCTTGCCTCTTCTCGTTTCTTAGGAGTTGCCTGTTCTGTCTTTTCCTGATCTTTATTCTGTTCATCCATATTGCGAGCCCATGACTATCCGCTGACGTCTGTGTCAAATAATCCTCACATCAGACGAATAAACAGCTTCAAAATGTCTCCAAAATTAAGAATAATTTTACCCATCATTCTTGTAAAAATGGGCAGAGTAAGCCCGATACCTATAAGGCCCACGGCTATCTTTATGGGGAATCCGACGATAAGTATGTTGATCTGGGGAACGGTCCGGGCAATCAATCCAAAACCGATACTTACCATCAGGAGGGCGAAGATAACGGGAGCACCAATCTTGAGTGCAATGATGAAAATATCTTTTGAAAACTCGACAATCGCCTGCATTAACTGTCCTGAAAAGTGAAAATTAAGGGGGGGGATGATCCTGTAACTCTCGGCGATAACATACAAAAAGAGGTGATGACCATCAACGGCAAGGAATATCAGCATGGCAAAGAGGTACTGAAGCTGGGCTATAATCGAGACCTGCGCACTGGTTACGGGATCAAATACATTAACGATGGCAAACCCCATTTGAAAGCCTGTAAGCTGCCCTGCCAGTTGCACCCCGGCAAAAACGAGTCTCCCTGCGAAACCTATAATAATTCCAATCATTACCTCCCCGGCCATTTTCAATCCTAAGGGCAGGATTTCAAGGGGCGGGGGCTGGAAATTAACAAAGGGAAAGAGGAGAAAGACAATCACCAGAGACACCCCCCCTTTTAGCCTGACGGGCACCGCCTTGTTACCCAGGATGGGCATCGTTGCAATCACGGCACTTACCCTGAGGAGTACAAGAAAAAATATCTCGATCTCTTTTTCAGTTATCTCGGGCATATTTAAACGACATGACTTCCTGTCGATAATCGAAGATCGGGATCATACGTGACATAACGTAGACATGTATACATCCCGTAATCGCAAAACCATCAAAATTATCGTCTTTCCTCGCGGCACTTTTCAACCGCATTGACTGCATCTAAGATTGCGCAACATATTTCACGACATACCCTCATTTCATATACATCGGTATGGACTGAAAGAGTTCCCGTGTATAGGTAACGATAAGGTCGATCATCCAGGGAAGTGCAACGATGAGGGCAACCATAACGGCAATTATTTTAGGAACAAATGTCAAAGTCATTTCCTGAATCTGGGTTACAGCCTGGAAGATGCTGACAATCAGACCCACAGCAAGGCCTACCGTGAGTATAGGAGCTGCCAGCAGTAAGGTAACCTTTATGGCTTCACTCCCCAGTCCAATAACCCAATCGACACCCATGCCTACCTCCCTTCTAAACAAAACTTTCTACAAGTGAACCTACAATCAAATTCCACCCGTCAACGAGCACAAAAAGGAGTAGCTTAAAGGGGAGGCTTATCATTATGGGTGGAAGCATCATCATTCCCATTGACAAAAGCACACTGGCAATAACCATATCCAGTATCAAAAATGGGAGATAGATCATAAATCCAATTTGAAAAGCCGTCTTTAATTCACTGATTGCAAAGGCGGGCATTAATACGGGAAGTTTGATTTCATCACGGTTCCGAGGTTGTTTTTCTCTTGATATTTTTGTAAATAGTGCAATATCTTTTTCTCTGGTCTGCCTTAACATAAATTCCTTTACCGGCTCTGCCGCCAGGCTCAATGCCTCCTCTGCCGATATTTCTTCATTGATATATGGCTGCAAGGCCTGCGAATTTACCTTATTCCAGACGGGGGTCATGATAAAAAAAGTCAGGAAGAGAGACAATCCGATGATAATCTGATTTGCAGGAATCTGTTGTGTGCCCAATGCATGCCTGAGCAGGGAAAGGACAACAACAATGCGGGTGAAGGAAGTCAACATTACAAGAATTGCGGGAGCAAGCGACAGCACCGTGAGCAGAAAGAGCAACTGCAGAACAATCGCCGCTTTTTCCGGTTCGCTCTCTCCATCAGCAACGGAAAGGCTAATGGAGGGAATGGAGAATGATTGCCCCCACACAGGGTCTATAATCAGGAGGCATGCGAAAAGGATAACCACACAGGTAACATATGATTGCCATTTCCCTGCCGACTGCCTTGACTCATGTTCCGTGGATTGATGCTCCTCCTCGGACATACCATTTATTTCCCTTCCACACTTTCCGTGGTCAGACCGTAACTTTGGCCATCGTTTACAGGGCTTCACGCCACGCTTGTTGGCATATGTTACATCCTCTGGAATCACGGTCTGCTACCTTTCTCGGGAGGAAAAAATCGTGACTTTAAGAGAGCCAACTGTTCTGAAAATGATACCGTTTTATCTTCTCGTCTCCACACATCCTTCAGTTGTTCAAGTGACTCAGGGGTCTCAATCTCCGTCAAGAGGGTTATCTTACTGCCCGAAACACCGATCACCATAATATTCCCCAATACATCAATAAGCATTATACTGTTCTTGGCCCCCAGATATTTTACCGACAAAATGTTTATCAATTCTTTATTCTTGATACCCCATACTGTTTTCCCCACAAACCTCTTGAACAGATATGCAACTGCAAACATGATGATCACTGTAACGGCAAGGGCAGACATGATTTTCAAGAGTGATGTAAATAATTCCGGTGAATTCATAGCGCCTCTCACATGATTATCCCAACCGGGCAATCCTCTCGGAAGGAGAAACAACATCTGTCAGTCTGATACCAAACTTTTCATTGACAACCACTACTTCACCCATGGCAATCAACCTTCTATTGACAAAGATCTCCAAGGGCTCCCCTGCAACCTTCATTAACTCTATGACTGAACCCTGACCTAACTGAAGAAGTTCGCTTATCATCATCTTTCCTCTACCCAACTCGACAGACACGGTAAGGGGAATGTCCAGAATGAAATCAAAATCCACCTTCGTCTTATTTACTTCCCCTTTTTCTATCTCATCGAACTCAACGCTGCTCACTTCTTTTTTTTCTGAAGTTGCCGCTTTTGACGTGTCTTGTTCATCCTGAACATCGTCTACGCCCTTTTCCTTATCCTCTGTGGTTTCCATTGACTCTACCTTCGACTCATCTAATTTATTCTGCTCCATATATAATGACCCCCTTCTCGGCAATAAATTCCGTCATCTCTGCCGCCATATTCCCCCTGTAAACCCCCGGCTGTCCCTTAAATTTAAGAATGTCTTCCAGATAAATATTCAGACCCGTGCTGCAATCTTGATTCAGGGGGATTACATCCCCCTTTTTCAGGTTTATAATTTCCCTTCCGCTCAACTCCGTTTTGCCCAACTCGACAGTGAGGGCTACTTCTGTTGAACTCAGTATCTTGGTAAATCTGTTTGACCACGCTTTATCGACCTCAAGCTTATCCGCCTGATAACCCGTCTGTAATTTTTCCTTAATCGGCTCCAATGTTGAGTAGGGGATACAGAAGGCCATAGTGCCCGAGGTAAAATCCATATCGATTTCCATTTGCATGACAACCACGACATCGGTAGGCACGGCAATCTGTGCAAATTGGGGATTTATTTCCGATTTCACATAAACGAAATTAAGATCAATAATTGTCTTCCACACACTTTGAAAATCTTCAAGGGCGCATAAGACTATCTTCTTTATGACACTGTTTTCTATGTTTGTGAAATCCCTTCCCTCGACTTTAAACTGCCCCTGACCGCTCCCTCCGAAGATGATATCGACGAGAGCAAATATGACTCGTGATTCAATGATAAGAAGTGACACACCCTGTAAGGGATCCATTTTAAAGACATTAAGCGTCGCAGGGAGGGGAGTTTTTTTCATAAATTCTCCATATTTCATCAGATCCACGGATACGATGTTTACATTAACAACTTTTCTTAACAGCGATAAGAGGGTGGACCTGAATACTCTGGCAAACTTTTCAGTAGCCATCTCCAGGGTCGGCATCCTTCCCCGTGTGATCCTATCCTGACTGGTCAAATCGTATGAGTGGGCAACTGATTGATCATAGACCTCCTTTTGTGCCGTATCAATCTTACCTCCAGATAGACCATGTAAAAGGGCATCTACCTCTCCCTGTGACAGTATGTTGGACATCGTCTTCTCCTCAAATTTCTTATTGCCGATACTTCCTTTTTTGCCGTCTCGTTCGTTTTAAATTTCTGCTGCTTTCGTACATAGGGTGAAATCCGATAACTTACATACGAAAGAGCGTGCTTCTTTATTGGACCAAAAACTCAGTAAAGTAGACTTTTCTGATCTGACCTCTGACAAGATATCCGTTCAAACGCACGGCAATCTCGTCTCTGAGATGCTGTTTACCCTCTAAGCTCGCTATATCTTCATAGCTTTTTGATGAAAGGAGGACCAATATACCATCCGTAACCTTCGGTTTCAGCTCGTCCAACTCTTCCATGCAATCCTGACTATTCACTTCGATCTGGATCGCAGTCTTCAGGTACCTGTCACCTTTATCATCCATCAGATTTACGATGAGGGTGCCCGCAGACCACATGGCCGATGTAGGAACAGTCTGTTCTTCTTTTGAATCGGTTACGTTGGCAGTGAAGTACTTCCACCCTCCAAAACCAGCCGCTGCAAGGATCACTACCGCCACAGAAATGATGGCAATCCATTTAATTTTTGGACTCATCCCTTTTTTGGGTTCCTCTGCTTCTTTTTTTTCTTCTTCAGCCATTGCTCACGCCTCATTCCTTAAAGTTAACATGATCTCCACCCTCCTGTTGAGTTCCCTGTTGTGGTTGCTCACATTCGGAAGAATGGGTTTTGAATCCGCATAACCTGCGGCAGAGAGCTTTTCAGGAGATATTTTGCCTTCAGATATGAAATACTTGACTATCTTTACAGACCTGGCTACCGAAAGCTCCCAGTTTGTTGAAAATTGCTCATTATTCACGGGCACGTTGTCCGTATGCCCCTCCACCCGTATCTGACAATCAGCCTTTTGAAGAATAGAAGAGAGGGCTTTAAGAAGGGGACGATTTTCAACTTTAATGTCGGCAAAGCCCGATTCGAATAACACATTATCCTTCAGCGTAGCGGAGACTCCTTCTTCAACGACTACGGCATTTATGCCCCCCAGCTGATTTATGAGATCGGACAATTCCTTTTCTTCCTCCCGATTCTTAAGAATTTTGCTCTTATGAGATGCAACAAAGGGCTTAAAGACATCGACATCGATTAAGTCACCGCTCTCCATAAAGCCACAGGCGCTGCTGAAAGAATAGGATGCCTCCTTCACCTTGGCAACATCGAGTTTTGACAGTGAAAGGAGTAGAACAAAAAATGTAAGCAGGAGTGTCACCATATCGTTAAAGGTGCTTAACCATTCTCCGCCTTTAGGTCCCGTTTTTTCAGTTCTCTTCCTCATAGAATACCTCTGGAATCAATTCGATTTTTTCCCTTCTTCCATACTGAAATAGAAATCAACCCGTCGGTTGATCTTTCTTCCCTCATCGGACTCATTCGACATGAGGGGGTGGTACCGGCTAAATCCGACAGCGGACAGCCTGTCTGCCGCGATAGTTCCTTTTTTAAGAAAATACCGCAGGACATTTACCGCCCGCGCCGTGGACAGCTCCCAGTTAGAGGGGAATTCGGACGTATTAATCGGAACATTATCCGTGTGCCCCTCTACCCTAATATAATAGGGTATTTGTCGGGCCATCTCGATCATCTTGTCAATGTAGGGATATGCGCTTTTGCTTAGTACAGTATCTCCCGACGAAAACAACACACCGCTTCCGAAAGTGGTCCTGAATCCCTTCTCCGTTCGTTCTATATCGATAGATTTACCCAGTCCGGCGTCACTGTAATATTTGGTCAACGCTGCCACACTCGAAGAGACAGTATCTTTTCCGCCTTCCATTATTAGACTTCGCTCGACACTATCATCCATTGTGGACGTACCCGCTTCTCGAGCCATAGTCGAAAAGCCACGCATAAAGTTTGTCAGTCTCTCCCCTTCAAAGGTCGAATAGGATACGAGCATGGCGAAAAGGGCCACAAGGATCAGTGCGAGAGAGCAATATATAGTCTCCCAGCCACCAGCCACCACGTCATTCCCTTTATCTTTTCTCCTGAATTCCTCTTCCATGTTCAAAATGTCGACTTTCTGTCCCCCGGAGATATAAATGAATGAAGTTTTTGCTCCAAAACCCTTGGATTGTCTCCCGATTGAATCGACAAGATGCCGTTTATTTCCATCTCTTTTACCAGCATTTCCCTGCCGCTTCGTGTTCTCAGTTTGCCCGCAACGGGCAGAAAGATGAGATTTGCCAGAAGAACACCATAAAAGGTTGTTATAAGGGCAACTGCCATAGCCGGACCTATGGCACTGGGATCTTCCATCATCATCAGCATCTTTACCAGTCCGATTAACGTCCCCACCATCCCCATGGCTGGCGCAAAATTACCCATAGTTGTAAATATCTCCGCTCCCAATTTGTGCCTTTCTTCAATGTATTCAAGCTCAGTATAAAGAATCTTTGACAGTGTGGCAGGTTCAATGCCATCTATCACCATCATCATTCCTTTGGCCAAAAAGGGGTCATCGATGCTTTGCATATTTTTCTCCAGCGCTAATATTCCTTCACGCCGTGAAACCTTCGAGATATCAACCAGTATTTCAATTACTTTTTCCGCTTTCTGTTCCCTCTGGAAGAGCACATGTCGCGCCACCGTTACCACCCCCAAGATATCCGATAGAGGATAGTTGATCAGCACGGCTCCAAAAGTTCCACCCAGGACGATCATTGCGGAAGGCGCATTTATAAACCACATCAATCCGCCACCCATGCTCATGGCGGATATCACAAGACCAAATCCGAAGATGATTCCCAAAATAGTTGATATATCCATTCCGAGTTTCTATATGAGCAAAGTTCGTACCAAAGATGTATTGCCCAGGTTATGGGCAGACGACACCGTGGATTGGCGCTCACGCCGGAATGGCAAAACCTTGCCATCCCGGCGAAAGCCAGAGTCCCGGCAGCAGAAGGAAAAAGGGGAAGATGGGGAGAGCGCTGCAGCCTGCTCAACGCTCCCCATACAGTTAAAAGGGTTTTTGACGAATCGTCATATATTTGACGACTTGTATCCGCTCTTATCTCTTGATGTTCATCAAAGCGGACATCATCTCATCCGTCGTTGTAATGACCTTGGCGCTGGCCTGATATGCCTTTTGCGCCGTTATCATATTGATAAATTCTGTGGCTATGTCGGTGTTCGACATCTCAAGGGAGTTGGGGGTGATATCACCCAGACCGGACGTTCCCGGAATATTTGTAATAGCATCTCCGGAGGCTACGGTTTGAGAGAAGAGATTGTTCCCCTCTCTCGTCAATCCCCAGGGATTGGCGAAATCTGCGAGTTTAATCTGCCCTATACTCGTAGTCTGTCCATTCGTAAAGAAACCGCTGATCACCCCCGTCGCCAAAACGGATAGACCTTTTAAAGAGCCTGCTCCGTGCCCGTCACAGGCCAGGGATGTCACCACTGAAGTGCTGTTATAGCCCGTCATGGTCTTTGCCGTCGACCCCGTAATATCCCATGTAACCACACCGGCAGTCCCTATTGTCGCGCCGCTAATGGCGGGAAGTGTGATATCAACATCAGCTATCGTCGTAACCCCGTTACCGGCGGCAAGGCTGAAATCGAGAACATCGGCCGCTTCATAGGTGCCGGTCAGGGCAAGTGTAAGATCGGTTTCCGTGGTTCCGTCAAGGGTCACTGTAATACCGGTATCACTGGATGAAAGAACTGCCGCATTCGTATAGCCGCCTTTATCACCGGCAACGGCAAAGTCCCACGTGCTTGCCGTAGCCCCCCTGGTCAGCTTAAGATCACCGGCGACAACAAACTTGTCGGAGCTGTTCAGGACGGCTGTCGCCACAGTGTTAGTGGTATCAGTCGGCGTGACCAGACCTGTGCCCGCTTCACATCCCGTAAGGGCGACCTTCAAAGTATTACCTGTCACCCAGGTACCTGAAAGTGTAAGTGTTACATCGGGCACCGTGGTGCTCGTGCCATCAAGACATATTTCAACGGTAGTAGCATCTGCTGAAATTATCGTTGGACTCGCATACCCGCCCGGATCAGTTACTGCCCAGGTCGCCGCATCGGCCCCCCGTGTCAAGAGAAGTGTGCCCGTATGGGGCACCTGCCCAGGCCTGTCCACGGCGGCCGTCGCAGCCCCATTCATGGTTGCGTTGGTTACTGCAACACTATCAATAGCATCGGCAGTTGTAGTTACTGTAATCACGTCACCCGCATACCAGGTATTGCCAAGTGTCAGAGTAATATCTGCAGCGCCCCCTTCGTCAACATCGAACGTAATTGCATCTGCATCTTGCCCAATTATTGTAGCAGTGGTACCAGCATAAGTATCCTCTATGGTCCAGTCAGTGGCAGTCGCACCTCTTGTCAACGTGACGGTTTTGGCATTTTCGAAACCCGTGGCATCATTTACCGCTCCTGTAGCGCTACCATTACTCGTATTAAGTGGGCTGGTGGGAGTTCCCGCCACTCCCTGGTAAAGCTTTTCCAGCGCACCGTCGGTATCAAATTTGATCCCGTAATAATCCTGCGACGCTGCTTCGACATCATCGAGATAGGCCTGCACCCCCCATACACCGTTTCCTTCCGTCTTTTGAAGTGTCATCTTGAGTATGTGCTCGGCACCCAGTGAATCATAAACGGTCTGAGGCACATTAAAAAGTTGTCCCGTTGTTGCCGCCGCATTGAGATTTGCGCCTATGGAAAATTCTTCAGTCACCGCCGGAGCGGACTGAACATCGCTCAGGGAAATATCGGTCATCAGAGTTGCGTCGGTTCCAAGAGTGCCCTGAACTTTATAACCGTTCACATCCACCAGATAGCCTGCGCTGTTTATGTTAAATGCCCCTGCCCTGGTATAGAATGAGCCCCCGTCCGCATCATTGACTATAAAAAAACCATCTCCATCGATGGAAAGATCGGTTGCGTTTGACGTCGTTTCAAAAGACCCGGAAGCAAACTCCGTCCTGACGTCATGCACCTGAACACCGCGTCCAACCTGCATAACATCTGAAGCTCCACCGGTAACGCTTTTGCTCAGTATATCGGAAAAATATATCTTTCCCGCCTTAAAGCCTATCGAATTGACATTCGCTATATTGTTGCCGATGACATCCATCTGTTTGGCGCTGGCATTCAACCCTGATATTCCTGCATAGAGAGAACTTCCCATTTTTCATTACCTCCTGTTAAACTGCTTTTTCATTCACAAAAATTACATCCCCCAGGGGGACATCCTGCCCGTTAACGGAGAGAAAGGGAAAACCTTCCTTAAAGGTAACACCTGTCACTTCTCCCGTTATCATCGTATAAGCGGGCATCGCATCTCCATCGACATTGATTGCGGATACCTCAAAGGTATAATTACCGCTCCCAATATCACTGCAATCCCATACAATCGAATGTTCTCCCTCTGTTTGACCTCCCACTTCGAGCGTATCCACAAGATTGTCCTCCATGTCATAAATCCTGACGACAACCTTGTCGGCATCTTCCGACAGATTATATGCAAGGCCGGCCGATGCGCCCTCTGCTTCGATGGTGTTTCCCTGTGCCGTTACCTCCTTACCGATAAGGTTTACCGATTGGGCATTGTTTAACGAGGATTGATAAAGGCCCAGGGTTTCCAGTTGAGTGTTCATATTGGTCAACTGTTCAAGACTGGAAAACTGGGCAAGCTGCGCCGTAAAATCCGTGCCGTCGAGGGGATTGAGAGGATCCTGATTTTGAAGCTGGGCCAGCATCATCTTAAGAAAATCATCCTTTCCCATGACTGTACTCTGCAAAGCACTCACACCTTCGCTACTGCTACCGATTATGCCTTCTATACCTGTCATTTCATATCCTCCTGAACTCCGGCCGGACCGGAACTGGCCTCATGCCGTTATTAGACAAATAAACTTATGTGCCCGTCACTTTGGACACTGGACCCACCTTCTCCTGCTAATGAGAAGTCATGGCTCGAAGAATCTCCTCTGCCACTATCATCTTCTTCATTCCCTCTCCGATTAGCACTATCTCTGAATAATGTATCATTTCGCCCTGATTCGTAATAACCACGATCCGATCTCTCTTGGAGGGATACATCTATACTATCCACAATTAATCCCTGATTATGAAGAGAACTCTTGAGACTGTCCATATTTGACAGCAATACCTGTCTCACATTATTATTCTCCGCCTGCAGGATAATATGCACTTTATTAGCCCTTACAAGCACATCCACATCCAGTGTGCCCAGATGGGGAGGATTGAGCGCGATTCTCACCCTTCCAGGCCCCTTCACACTGTTTACAATTCGATTAATCAAGGCCTCTGCTTTTATGCCGGAATTATTTGCGCTCTCATGTATGACTTTCGTCCCCTTGGCGGCCTCGGAAGGAGCATGTTGATATCCCCCCACTGAAGAATTCTTATCACCCGAATGCGATTGCGGCATTTCCCTTCCAAGAAACTCCCTTTTATGATCGGAGGATTGTGTGACTCCTTTTTTCCCATGCCCCATAACGGTCTCGTCGTCCTCAAGCCCCGAATATCTCACGAGACTTTCAATGACACTTTTGCCGCCGCCATCCTTTTCATTGGCAGCACCCCCATCTTTCACAGTGAATTTAGACAGTATCGAGACATCCTTCACTCCGCGGGAATTCTTTGCCACTTCATTATCCTTGCTGCCGCCATCTCCGCCGACGGTCGCCACATTCTTTCCTCCCTTGGACTTCTCTCCGAGAAGGGTGGCCACCCGTGCGTGCTTATCATCTTTGAAAGTCTCATCCATTCCGACAGCGGCTCCGACCACATTTGACATCGGTGACTTTGATGCACTGCCCTGTTTCAACGACGTAGATGTTAATCTTCCCAGAAAACGATTCTTTCCCGCCTCCTTCTCTTTCAGGCCATTACTCTCTGACAGATTGCCAACCCCGCCCCCTACCCGCTCTCGAAGGCCTTTTCCCGGCATTACATGCAACTTTTCGGGCAATGCGTCTATTTTCCCACCTTTACTTTTTAACGGGAACAATTGATTCGTTTTTCCTGCCCCATCCTTCCCTTCGCTCAGGACATTCTCTTTATCTGTTCCTCCCATCCCACCCTTGCCAAAGAAGGGGGAATCAAAGTCAATATTTCCCTTTACGTGAGAAGCGCCTGAATGAGCATTCTTCCCGCCGCCCAAAAGGGATGAAGTGAAGGCTGTTCCCATTGATTTTTGCTCCGGAGTATGCCCTGCCTGGTCTATCATAGAAGCAAAGGACTCCCCCTGCCCCGATTCATTGCCGGCATTTCCCTTTTGTAATTTATTACCTGTGCCAGGGAGGCCGGAACCATGTCCTGTATCTATAAGATTAAACTCTTTCATTACACAGACACCCATTGGCCTTCATTAACTTCTATAAGGCTAATCGCAAAAGATATGCCATCTTTCAGATACTCGTATTTAGATTTGATATCAGTATGTTACGAAATTGATGGTGGGGCAGGCACTTAAGGCAGGGCAAATATTTCCTGTTGCTTTGAAAGAATTTCCCCTTCTCACCTGAGCCTGGTTATCTCTTTGGTTACATCTACAGATTTAGCAGGGGCCATTTGTCCCAATATTGCTCCTGCTTTTTTGCTTTTCATATTCATAATTATAGCCGCCGCTGTTTTCCGGTCCAGTTTTTCCAGCATGAAACCCGCCTGGGCAGGGGGGGCGGCTTCGTAAATCTTCGCCAAGTCCTTATATTTCTGACTATTCATTTCCTTGATCATTTCAAGAAGTCCAGTTAACCGTCCCTCCATCTCGCCCAGACTGTCAATTTTAGACAGTATCTCATCTCTTAATGAATTTAATCTCTTTTCTTCAGATTCTAAAATGTTCCCCCGCTTCTCCAGTTCCTTTTGCTTCTCCAACAGTGACGCCGAGAGCTTCCTTTCACCCGCCAGGCTGTCCTCGGTTACGTCCCTCACGGGAGGGGTAGACGTAGCTGCGACGGTTGAATCCGCTACCGCCTTGTTTACAGAGAGAATACCATCAGCGGTTTCCGGATTTTTTATTATTCCTCCAATCATGGCAATCTTTGCCAGAAAAACGAATAATATCAAAATTTCGCAGACAATTATCACCTTTTTCACTTTTTACCCCTTGGATCTGTCATAAACATCTATCTCGCAAAGAACAGTATCAGATCGTACAGTGAAACGAGTGTGATTATCGTCGAATACATGTTTCAGACATCGAAAACTCATACTATACGATTGATGCATTCTTAAAAGCTCCACAATGCCTTTTGGGGGCATTCAAATGGGAAGTTACGCGGACATCTCTCCACTGTGTTGTTTCGAGAAAATCCAACACTCTGAAAATATATAATTTTTCATTCCGCCACAATGACCGATTCGCCCAGTCTTACTCTTGTACTGCAAGACAATCATTATTGCCCGGGTACACCCTTGCAACTAATCAGAATCGCCAAAGAGACAACAATCAATTTTTCCTCCCATAGTCACCATACTATGTGAATGTTACCCTGCCTGGAATTGTACCATTTTTAATGCAGGCGTTGATCTAACCGTGCACCTTCCATCAATGATGGCACCTGGCTCCATAATCACATTCGGTGAAATGATGTCTCCATAAACCCTTCCCGTTGAGAGGATTTTAATAATATCACAGGCATTTATGTTACCGCGAACTTCTCCGTAAAGAATGGCGGAAGAAACGTCAAGGTTCGATTCGACAACGGCATCTTTACAAACTACAAGATTTTCAATGGATGACACATCCCCCTTTACATGACCCTCAATGGAGACAGTCCCTTTAGATTTTATCTTCCCAGTAAAGACGATCTCGCTTCCCAGGTATGAGAATGTATCATCTTGTTTCCCTTTAACCGTGTTTGATCTTATCAATTTCACTTTAATTCCCCCCTCTCTTCTTATGAATCGGGACTGACTGTTTTGTGAGAAAACCCACATCCCTCATCACACAAAACAATTAATATGTGTGAAACTTAACACCCTTGTAGAAAAGTTTTCCCAGGAACGGAGTCGAACATTTTTGTAACCGGTGATTCCCCATGTGGAAGAGAATCCGGGTCACCGATTGCACGCATTATTTCATGACAGACCGCACGATTGCAGCCTCATCCAACTCTTTTCGTTCCCTGCTGTTCAAGGACAACGTGTATTCTTCCAGCTTCTTCTCTTTAAGGATCTCCATGATTCTTCTCTTTTTTGAGGCATCAACAAGCTCTATTCTCTTCTCCTCCAGTGCCTTCCTTCCCTTGCAAATAATCTCTTCCTGACAGTTTTCCTCACCCTTTATAAAGGTAGCATAAGAAAGGTAGATTGAAGCATGGGCGGCGAGCACGTTACTCTCTCCCATCTTTTTCAATCGAGAAATCAGATCTGACTTCCTCTTTCTCAGTCTCTTCAATGTTTCTTTTTCACATTCGAAACATCTTTTCATTTCTCCAAATTCAGACATCAGATGTTCTTCTATCTGTTTTTTATAATTTAATGCCGGTTGCAATCTAAACGTAAACATGCACGCACCTTCATGGAGTCCTCAAGGATCAGTCAAAAAGGGCAAGGAGCTGCCTTTTACTCTCTTCAAAACCAATCTTTTCTTCAATGTCCTGTCTTAAAAAGGAATTCACCTTGTCTATCATTCTTATTGCATTGTCTATTTCCGGATTACTCCCCTCTACATATGCGCCTATATTGATTAGATCTTCAGCCTTCCTGTATGTCGCCACAATATTCAAAACATCGTTGGCCCTTTTTCTATGTTTCTTATCCACGATATCGATCATTAACCTGCTGATACTCCCCAGAACATCTATCGCAGGATAGTGATTCTTGGCAGCCAGACTGCGAGAAAGGGTTATGTGACCATCCAGATTTGACCGTGCAGTATCGGCGATGGGTTCATTAAAATCGTCACCTTCCACCAGCACCGTATAGAGACCAGTTATACTTCCTCCCGTTTCCATCTTTCCCGCTCTTTCAAGCAGCTTTGGCATAAGACTGAAGACGGATGGCGTATAACCCTTTGTGGTTGGAGGTTCTCCAATAGACAGACCGACCTCTCTCTGCGCCATTGCAAACCGGGTAAGCGAATCGACCATAAGGAGAACATCCAGTCCCTGATCCCTGAAATATTCCGATATTGTCGTTGCCACATAGGCCGCTCTCATCCTTACCAGGGGATGTCTATCCGATGTAGCCACTACAACAACAGATTTGGACAGGCCTTCTTCGCCAAGATTTTTTTCAATAAACTCACGAACCTCCCGTCCCCTTTCGCCAATAAGCCCGATTACGTTGACATCAGCCTTTGTATTTCTGGCAATCATGCCGAGGGTAACGCTCTTGCCGACACCGGAACCTGCAAATATACCCATCCTCTGACCTTTCCCGCAGCCAAATAATCCATTTATCGCTTTGATTCCAAGGTCTATTGGTTCTGTTATTCTGCCCCGTTTAAGGGGATTAATCGGCTCGGCATAAACGGGATATTCTTGTTTTAACTCTATTGGTCCCCCATTATCGAGGGGGTTCCCCTGACCGTCAATAACCCTTCCCTTAAGATCATGGCCCACTTTTACATTCGATTTTTTACCCGTCGAGAGAATCCTGCTGCCCAGTCCTACACCCTCGAGACTTTCAAGAGGCATGAGAAGAACCTTTTCTTTCCTGAATCCAACTACCTCCGCGCTAATTGCCTTCTTGTTGCCGTTTGGATAAATCCGGCACATCTCACCCATGAAATTGCCGGAGTTATGGCCTTCCGCCAAAAGACCCACAATGTCGCTTACCAGTCCATAAACACCGATGGGATTTATCTTCTCAATAGTTTTATGATAATTTTCAAAATCCATGTTCATCAAGAAATGATCCTCTAATATTGTCTAACTGCTGATCCAGCCGTGCGTCCACTATCCCCGAACATGTCTTTATCATAGTTCCGCCTCG
>Ga0307990_1001350_pt1 | contig 20847 bp, 14 predicted proteins | sample EllFjometagen129_FD_203168 | JGI IMG/M metagenome (GOLD analysis project Ga0307990, IMG submission 203168) | Marine microbial communities from Ellis Fjord, Antarctic Ocean - #129 | ecosystem: Environmental > Aquatic > Marine > Unclassified | place: Southern Ocean | collected 2014-10-08
AAGCAAGACCTGAATTCTGAAACCTGAAACCCGAGCCTTAAAACTTAAAACTCAACACTTAAAACTTTGGAAAAATTATGCCCATATCAGCCTGGATCATGTTCATATTCGGAAGCCTCATCCTGTACGGTGGCCTTGCCCTGTGCATAGGCATTGCCATACGTAAGTCAAAGAAGAAGGTGTGAAGGTAAGAACGTAAGAAAATCGGAAGAGAGGATATCCCTGTGTCACTTCTGGCGGCTGCAACACATGCGACGGACAATCTCGTACCCATTCAAATGGTCACCCTGGGATTGCTCATCCTGGCGGCACACTTGGGGGGCAAATTGTTCGACCGCTGCGGGCTGTCGGTTGCCACCGGACAATTGCTCGGTGGTGTGCTGGTGGGTCCCTGGGCCCTCCAAACGATTGGCCTGTTACCAGCGAGTGTCCCCTACGCCGAAGCTGTGGCCAGTTTTGGCTTCTTCATTTTTATCTTTGTAAGTCTGGTTGTATTCAGCATTGGGGAGGAATTACATCTGGATCGCCTGCGTCACGTGGGACGATCCACCCTTTTGATCAGCCCTTCGATGAGGAAGAAGCCCTCCAACTCATCAAGGAACGGGAGCAACTCATGTCCACAGACATGGGACACGGCATTGCCATCCCCCATGGTCGACTCCTGGCACTGGACCATCCAATCGTCATCTTTGCCCGTCATTAAGAAGGCATCGTCTTTGGCGGCATGGACAACTCCCCCTGCCACCTCATCGTTCTGATTCTGAGTGGCGCTGGCACGCCCAACGCACATATCAAACTACTGGGCGCCATGGCCCAACTCCTCGGCCATCAAGAGACCCGTAAATCCCTCCTAACCGCCGTCTCGGAAGAGGAGTTCTTTGGGATCATCCATAGCGCCGCCCAAGCTTAACAGGAGCCTCTGAAAGTAATGGGCTTAGCCTATTGTGGAAGTGTTGCGTCACAAACAGTGACTCTTCCTACTGGCTGTCGCTTTGATGGACAATCCTCAAAAAGAGCTGTCAGCTTTCAGCAATCAGCCATCGGATGAATGAAAAAAGCGAAGCGAAGCGACTTCCTTCCTTGGACATTGGATGTTCCGTGTTGGATATTGGGTGTTGAGAAAGATACGGCGCACTTTTAACCACAGAAAAAGCTGTTTGATCTGCGGATAAATGGCATCACGTTTTAGATGCGATTGCCCTGGAATCTACTCTGCAGGGGATTGCATTGCTACGATTTGTCGGTATAATCGAGATTGAGTTCGAATAGACTATTACTATTGGGAGTGTGACCCCTATGAAACAATTATCTCTTGGCGCAATGCTTGTCGTTCTGATCCTGTGTGGGAATTCATTGCTTGCCAATCCCTTGTTTGATACCCATTTCACAGGAAACACACTGCGTTTTGATTATTATCATACAGGCACGGCCACAGAAGAACATTTTGCCTTTGACCAGATCGTCAAGGATAGCCCCTGGGCAGGCAGCAAAACCAAACTGGTGGATGACCTGCGTTTGGGCAAATATCTGTTTGAGGTCAGAGATCTGACCTCCAAGACCCTGCTTTATTCCCGGGAATTTTGCAGTATCTATGGGGAATGGGAAACCACGGCCGAAACAAAGGGTCTATACAGATCTGCGCCGGGCTGTATCATGCACATCCGAACGGATTATTTCTGTCCGGCCTGTCAGCGTGCCATAAATCTCGTCATTGACCAATATACGCACTAAAGAGAAACGCCAAAATATAAAGGAACCGATCATGTCCACAAAACGCACGCACACCACCCTATTCACCAGCATTGCACTACTCGCTTGTCTCGCAGCAGTAACGCTGGGCAACGATGGTTCGACTTTCGAAAGTCACTTTCCTTCGCCAATCAATCGAACATGGATCGGGCCCGAATACTGGGCCAATCCACTTCAGGACTGGCAGCTCAAGAACGAACGTATTGAATGCATCCAGTCCGGGGGAGATCGAAACGTGTATCTGCTAACACGAACAGTCAACTCACGTCCGGGTGATCTAAATCTTTCGGTCACCCTCGGACAGTTGGACCCATCAGCCAGAGATCTCAAAGCCGGATACGTGGGTTTTAAGGTCGGTATTCAGGGCCAGTTCAATGACTATCGTGACAGTGCCGTACGAGGCGATGGATTCCGCGTTGGCCTGCTCACAGGGGGCCGGTTATTCATCGGCAAACATGATCCGTCCGTCATCCCCTTAAAACCACCCTTCGAAGACATCACACTTGCAATGACAGCCAAACCCAACGGCGATACATATGCCATCACCCTGAGCGCAAGCAACAAACAGGGCAAGGTCCTGTCTCGTGTGACACGTAACGATGTCAACCCTGACTGGCTGGCTGGCGGCATCGCGATTGCCTGTAGCAACGGCGTGGTCAAGGACATGCCAAAAACCAGGCCCGACATTGATGATGGCAACTGGGGCTTTAGAGCGGGCACAGCGAGAGGCGGCAATGTCAATTTCTGGTTTTCCGACTGGACCGTGTCAGGCACAAAGGTCGACACCTGCCCTGAGTGTGTGTTTGGTCCTGTGATGTTTAATCAATACACACTAAGCCATAACCTCATGAAGATGACAGCCCAGATGCCTCCGATCGGAGCCCGTGACGCACAACAGGTCGCCCTGCAAACAAAGGTCGGACGCCGATGGACAACCGTGCAGTCTGCGGACATACATCCTCTGTCACGCACCGCTCAATTCTCCGTAAAAAACTGGAAAAGCAGCAAGGATATCCCTTATCGTCTCGTATACCCACTTGAACAGCCTAATGGAGAGACAAAGGACTATTACCTAAACGGTACCATCCGAAAAGAACCCACCCGAAAAAAAGAACTGGTGGTCGCAGCGTTTACAGGCAACAACGATCTTGGGTTCCCCAATAATGATTTTGTGAGCAAAGTGGCAAACCACAATCCGGATATGCTGTTCTTTTCCGGTGATCAGATATACGAAGGCGTGGGAGGGTATGGTATACAGACATCACCTCTTCACAAAGCCTGCAACGATTATCTTCGTAAATGGTATCTCTATGGCTGGGCCTACAAGGACCTGCTAAAGGATCGCCCTGCCATTGCAATCCCCGATGACCATGATGTGTATCACGGCAATCTCTGGGGGGCCGGCGGCAGAGCCACCAAGAAAGGTCTGTCCGGTGCTGCGGCCCAGGATTCGGGCGGCTACAAATACCACCCAGAGTTTGTCAACTCGATTCATCGCACACAGACGAGTCATTTACCCGATCCCTATGACCCAACATCCATTCAGCAGGACATCAGCGTGTATCACTGCAACATGAACTATGGTGGTGTCAGCTTTGCGATTATCGCGGACCGCATGTTCAAATCGGCACCTGCTGGACTTCTGCCTGAAGCACAAATATGGAACGGCTGGCCACAAAATCTCGAGTTTGATGCAGCACAAAATGCGGATCACCCGGAGGCTGTTCTGTTGGGTGACAGGCAATTGAAATTCCTTGATGAGTGGGCCTGCGACTGGCGAGGCGGTGTGTGGATGAAAACCGTCCTGTCACAAACCATTTTCGCCAATCTGGCCACACTACCGAAAGATGAAATGTCTGATGCATCGGTCCCGAAACTGAGAATCCTGAACGCCGACGAATATCCCCCGGATGATATGCCTGTATCAGATTTTGACTCCAATGGCTGGCCACAAACCGGGAGAAACAAGGCACTCCGCGCCATGCGTAAGGGATTGGCATTTCACATAGCGGGCGATCAGCATCTGGGCTCGACCCTGCAGTACGGCATTGACGAATACAGGGATGCAGGGTTTGCCGTGTGCGTACCATCCGTATCCAATGTGTGGCCAAGGCGCTGGTGTCCCATGATCCCAAGCGACAATCCCATCGCCGGTCAACCACGGTACACAGGCGACTATGAGGATGGCTTTGGCAACAAAATGACCGTGCACGCCGTGTCAAACCCCCTCTTCACAGGCTTGAAACCCTCAAGGCTGTATGACCGGGCCACGGGCTACGGTATTGTGAAATTCAACAAAAGCAAACGAAATATCACCATCGAATGCTGGCCCAGATTGGCCGACGCCAAAACGGGGTATAAACAATACCCAGGCTGGCCAATCACCATTAAGCAGACGGACAATTTCAAAACCATCCCCTTCGGCTATCTCCCAACACTAAAAATCAAGGGCATGAAAGACGCCGTCATTCAGGTCATTGAGCAGACCACCAACGAGGTCGCATATACCCTCAGGGCCAATGGCAGCACATTCAAGCCCAAAGTATTCGCGGCCGGTCACTATACAATCAAGGCAGGCAATCCGGATACAGATCAATTCAAGGTCATAAAGGACCTTGAACCCACCAAAAGTCCAAACAAGAAAAACATCAGGATAAAATTCTAGCGGGACAAAAGAAGCTTTCAGCGTTCAGCTCTCAAGGGATTTAGGGGGCGATACTGAATGGCACTTTATGTTGCGCACAACATAAAGTGCCATTCGGGTCGGTACTCGGATTTAGGCATATGCCGCAGTGACATGTCATGAACACTTAAATCCGAGTACCGACCCCTTTTTCTCGTAAAATAACTTAGTCAGGTCCCAATAGTAGACACTAATACGTTTTAGCCATCCCTTTATCCAGCAGTACTTGATTTAGAAACAGTCCCTCCTTCAAAATACGTTTAGGACTCCTGGCCCCAGCCAGAAAAAACACATCCGCCAGATAGCGATCATACTTATCGTCCTTTACAGATAGCAGTGCTACATACTGCGACCAGCCCAATTCTCTAGACGTCTGTAATATTCGATGAGTTAGATAAAAGTGTCTAAAATGATAGACATTCGCCTGCGAAAACCCCTCCCAAAATTGTTCCGTCAGATCCACCGACAGTTGTTAAATCAGATATGAGCCATACTCCGGTTTATCCGACCCTCCTGGCAGTTCTTCATGGCTCTCGATGTTATCGATTTCTATCATTTCTTCTTTGCTAACGATTTTGGCTTCCAGCCATTGAACCAGGCACAACGCCGCATTCGCCTCTGCATTCAGCCGGGACGCATCGGCGGTCGCTGAGGCTCCCTTAACGAAACGTCCCATCCGTTTTACCGGTAGAACGGTCCGCATTTTTACCCTTAGGCTATGCTGTGGGATGGGACACATCATTAAGCAAAGAATGAGCGTGATGTGTCCCGGCTAAATATCAGAGCGGCAGCACCTTGACTCAAAAAGCAACGGTGAGATGCTAAACCCATCAATAGGAAACGGATTAATTGCATAATTTCAAAGAACTAAAACCCATTATTTTTGACGCGGATTAAAACGAAGAACGAAAAACTAAGAACTGTTCTATCCACGAATCAAACGAATCTTCACGAATTAACACTAAAAACCAATTTCACAGAAAGAACTGGAAGGCAGCCGCAAAATTGTGGTGTGTGACCTTTGCTTTCCTTTTTACCTCGCACGGAGGCACGGGGACCACGGAGATGGCTAGTCGCCTTTGACCTGAGTTTCTGTCTGTGCGTAAGATCGCCGTCATACACGCTATGCGTGCCATCCCCAGGGGATCGTCCTGCATTGGTCTCTACTCATCAAGTCGCCAGATCCCAAGGGGACGACCTTGGTCGTAGTGACCCAACGCAGGACTTGGATGACGGCTTAAATCGTGGTCGAACAGGCCCTTTTTATTTGGGCGATAATCAGCATAGAAGGTTTTGTTTGAGTCGGCGTTGCGACAGTGACGAATGGCTCAAAAAAAACTGCTGCAAAAACGAAAAGATTTGGCCGTTAACGGCCAAATTGACCTGGACTCAGTACGCAGGATGAATACCGGGACAATTTGATTGCTCCCGAGCACGAGCATTAACATGAAGGGCAAATACTATAATATGAGGACTTGGAATTCTTCGAGATAGATTTGCCAAATTGTTTGTTAAGTACTATGTCCAGGGGTGACCCTAGCGAAGCCCTCAAAGTCTCGCCCGCCCTGTTTATGTGACATGACATCCTGCTTTTTAGGAGGAAGAGGGGACAGAGAGAATCTTCGACAGTTGGCTCGAATGAAGGTTTCTTTGCAAACCACTAATACCGCTTGACGCTATTACCGTTAGGCGTTATTATCTAGTTATGATTAAGAGCTTCTGCTGTAAGGAAACAGAAAAGGTGTTTAACCGAGTATTTTCTCGGAGATTGCCTCAATCCATACAGAGAATAGCGTTGCGAAAATTGTGGATATTGGATGCTGCGACCGAATTAGAAACCTTACAAGTGCCGCCCAATAACCAACTTGAAGCCCTTAAAGGAAAACGCAAAGGACAGCATAGTATCCGTATCAACGACCAATGGCGTATTTGTTTTCGCTGGTCCGGTAGTGATGCCTATGATGTTGAGATTGTGGATTACCATTAGGATATGAACCATGAAAAAACTGCCCCCAATTCATCCCGGCGAAGTGTTGCTTGAGGAGTTTCTCCAGCCCATGGAGATCAGCCAGTACCGTCTCGCCAAAGACACAGGATTGGCCCCGCGCCGTATTAATGAAATTGTCCACGGTAAACGTGCGATTACAGCAAATACCGCCCTGAGACTGGGCCGCTATTTCAACATACCGGCTCAATTTTGGATGAACCTGCAAAGTCACTATGACCTGGAACAAGAGACCGACAAACTCGGCACTCGCCTGGATACAGAAGTCATCTCCTTCTCAGTGGCGTAGTAGTGACCTCGGATAACTCAAAACAAATCATGGTCACGCGCCCGCTCATAGGATTCGCTCAGGTCGCAAAAAACCAAAAACCAAAAACTGCTTTAACATTTCAAACTTCTAACCTGCCCCTGAAAGCCTTCCTTGTTAGAGGTTTCTACTTTCAAATATTTGCATATAGAAATATTCCCCAACATCAATCAATTGTGTCGGGTGCAGATCTATTCTTTGGCTGAGTTCTTCAGGTGAAAACCTTATATCAAGAGGAGGACCGAAAGGAGTGTCTTCCTTTTTTATTTCGACGATGGCTAATCTCCCATTAGGCTTCAACAGACGTTTTATCTCTTTTAGAAATCCCTCCATCTGTTTTTCTGAAAACCCATGGATGACTGTAGACAGATAGATTAGGTCTATGGAATATGCTGCTAATTTTGTTTCTTCCGCTATATCTCCCACAAATGGTTCAAGGTTCGTCCCAACTGTTTCTGACTTTAAAATATCTATTGAAATAGCATCTGGATCTAAAGCATAAACCGTCCCAGCTTCTCCGGTTAGTTTTGCGAACTCCTTTGCCATATAGCCATTTCCACATCCGGCATCAAGAATCACTTGGCCTGCGGTGATGGATAAACTGGCCAGTATTTGAGATTTGTCCAAGATGCTTTCAGACGATTTCCCTCGGTGGTGGTGTCTCTGATCTTTTTTATTTTGGCGTTCTGTCATATTGTTGTTCCTTTGTTCGTCACACGCGCTGAATAAGAGGCGGCGTAACGCTGTCTCGCTTTATCCCTTTGTTCGGTTTCTTAATCCCAATGATTGAAGACGATCTCGCCCAACCGCTTGGGGCTTCAATATTTAATTTGACTTATCTCTGCTTCCGATAATTTGCTCAGTTGCTTAGACTGAGGCGCAGCTTTCAAATTGAACCGCTTCGCGGGCCAGATGAATAGATCCCTCGGTGCCTCGGCATGACAGAGTCGATTCGTAGGTTTGTTTAGGTTGCGTCAGCATCTCTGTGGCTCCGTGTGAGATGGTTTTTCCATATTCGTTATTCGCTGTTAACTCTTGGCAGCTTGTTTTTAATCCATGTAATCCGCGAAATCCCTGTCAACAAGTATTGCTGTTTCTTTTGGTTCCTCTGTGAATTCTGTGTTTTCTGTGGTAACGAAGAGCTTTCAGCCTTCAGCGGTCAGCTCTCAGCTCTTTTTGAACCACTGCGTGGACTGGTTAAATAGACCCCTCAGTTTTCGGGTTGACAGGGTCGGCGCGTGGGTTTGTTCAGGTAACGCCAGCATCTCTGTAAATTCTGTATTCTCTATTGTAGCTAAAAAAACGACTGCGATTACAAACACCGTTCGGCTGCGCACCCTGGGCATCTTCGACCTCTCTGAGCACGAGCACGACGGGGGATCGCGGCGTGAACCTCACTTAGGCTTATCAACATGCTCGTCGTTGACGCACGGCATCGGCCAGCACCTCAAGCACGGGGACTGTTTCTTCCCAGTTGAGGCAGGCATCCGTGACACTTTGGCCATAGGTCATGGCGTCGAACGTGGCGATCTCCTGGCGTCCGCCGACAAGATGACTCTCAAGCATGACACCAAAAACAGCCGACGATCCACTGGCAATCTGTTGGGCCACGTTGTGGGCCACCATGGGTTGCTGTTGGGGGTTCTTGCCACTGTTGCCGTGGCTGCAGTCAATCATCACGCGAGCATGCATACCCTTGGATTGAAGTAACGTTGTAACAGTGCTCACATTCGCGGCATCATAATTGGCTGAGCTGTTCGCGCCACGGAGAATAACGTGACAGTCTTCATTCCCATGCGTAGCCACGATCGCAGCAACACTCTGCTTGGTCACTGAAAGGAACCGATGGGGATGGGCTGCGGCCTTGATGGCATCCACAGCCACCTGGAGGTTTCCATCCGTGCCATTCTTGAATCCCATGGGGCAGGACAGCCCGGAAACCAGTTCTCGGTGAACCTGACTCTCGGTGGTCCGTGCACCAATGGCGCCCCAACTCACCAGATCAGCGAAAAACTGCGGCATGATCGTGTCCAGAAATTCACACCCCGCTGGAAGACTCTGTTCTGCAAGATTCAACAGTAACCGCCGCGCGATCTTGAGCCCCTTATTGATATGGAAGCTGCCATCCATATCCGGGTCATTGATCAATCCTTTCCAGCCGATGCTGGTGCGAGGCTTCTCAAAGTACACTCGCATCACAATGAGCAGATCGTCTCCCAACCGTTCCGCCTGCTCACGCAGAAGCTGGGCATACTCAACGGCGGCCGCTTCATCATGAATGGAACAGGGCCCCACCACCACGACCAGACGGTCCTCTTTTCCACGGACACATTCGGCAATCGACCGACGTGCCTGAGCCACCGTTTCTGACGCATGATCCGTGATGGGATACTCCTCGATGAGAATCGCCGGTGGAATAAGTGGCTTCAACTGGTCAATCCGAAGGTCATCTGTTTCCCGATACATATCATGCTCCTTTTTCGATGATCAGCCCGTTTAAGCAACATATAGATTGTGCGATCAACGGAGTCTGTAAAGTCCAATTTTAACGTAAACAAGTTATTATAGCAATCCAGGTCGAATAATTCAACTCAACTGAAGGCCAATTTCTTAGAAAGAAAGGCTGAAAAGCTAAAGGTCGAGGGATAAAACCCCTTGGGTTGACAGACAGTTCTCTACTGAAAAAAGAATGCGCCTAGATCCCTTAAGGAGAGACAGATCTCCATCCTGCCTCCCCTACGGCCACGCCAATTTTTGAAAATACTCGGTGTCTTCTTGCTTGACAAGCGCCACGCAAATCCATATGAATGTGTACTGATTGATCGTGGGTTCGGTATCTCTTATTTGTTATTAGAATCCCTTTGAAACTGCTTTTTAAAGCAACATCGCAACCCAAAAGAGTTTCAAAATGGATTCAAGTCAGGAGGCTTTTGTGAACACAAAACGTGATAACATGACCAGACGCAACTTTCTCACTTCCGCAGGGACAGCCGCAGCATTTACGATTGTCCCTCGACATGTCCTTGGGGGGGCGGGGTACACCTCTCCCAGCGACAAGCTGAACATTGCCTGCATCGGGGTTGGAGGCCGAGGAGGAGCCCAGGTCGGCGGTTGTTCCGGAGAAAACCTCGTAGCCCTCGTTGATGTCGATGAATCGCGAGCAGGGGACAATTTCAAGAGATTTCCCGCAGCCAAAAAATACAAAGATTTCCGAAAAATGTTCGACGATATGACTGACAAGATCGATGCCGTCTGCGTATCAACGCCGGACCATACACACGCTGTGGCCGTCATGGCCGCCCTGAAACGCGGCAAGCACGTGTATTGCGAAAAACCCCTGGCTCATTCGATCTGGGAAATTCGCCAGATTATGGCTGAAGCCAAAAAACAAAACCTTGTGACGCAACTTGGCAATCAGGGGCACTCCTCTGGTTCGATACGCCGATTCTGTGAATGGGTCTGGGACGGGGCCGTTGGAGACGTACACACAGTCCACGCACGCTGCGATGCCAACCACAACAAGGTCAAACTCTTCGGCAAACGCAATGACGTTGTGGCCGTGCCCAGAGAGCTTGACTGGGACCTCTGGCAAGGGCCTGTCAAGACAAGACAGTTCCAACCCATGTACATTCGAGGTGCATGGCGTGGCTGGAGTCCCTATGGATCAGGAACAATTGGAGACTGGATTTGCCACGTCGTAGACCCGGTCTTCTGGGCGCTCGACCTCGGATCCCCCACCAGTGTGCGGGCAGAGTGCGATGGGTACAGCCCGGTCGCCCATGCAGACACGTTCCCCGACAAATCCAGAGTCGTTTTTGAGTTTGCCGCCACGAAAAAACGCAATGCTGTTGTGCTGGTGTGGCACAGCGCCACTGAAGAAATTTCCCAGGCGCCTCAACTTGAACCGGGCAGGAAACCGCCGAGGACCGGTGCCGTCGTCTATGGGTCCAAGGGACAGTTATCCTATGGCTCTCACGGCGCAGGGGGTGTCTCGCTGTTCCCAGAAACAGACAATAGAGCGTACAATCGTCCGCCAGAATCGATTCCCCGTGTCAAGAGTCATCATTGGGACTGGCTTAACGCGATCAAGACGGGCAAAAAGGCAGGCTCTGATATACCCACTTACGGCGGTCCCCTCACGGAACTGGCTCAGTTGGGCATTATCGCCTATCACTTCCCCAGACAAAAGCTCCTGTGGGATGGTCCTAACATGAGGTTCACCAACAACAATGATGCCAACGCCCTCATCAAGCCGGAATTTCGTAAGGGTTGGTCACTCTAAATAAGTATAACGGATTCCTGGATATTGGCGTCTCGCATTCACCCAGTGACAACGGGGATGCCAATATCCGGGAGACTGACTCGAATTCCCGGTTCGACCCCAGCAAGTCACCATGAATTCTGCCCTCAACTTCCCATGGGGTCCTATCCATGCGCATACCTTCAAGGGACGTCGCGATCCTTTCTTCAAGCAGCAGACACATCGGTGGACGAATCATGTGGGGTGGTCTACAACTCAACCGTAACACTCTGGCCCGCATAGACACCCTGCGGCAACTCAACCACAACCTTGGTAGTGTTTTTAGGTCTGTCAGGCTCAGTGATGAAATTATCCCCCTGTGAATCATAGATACCAGACACTGTCACTGTTATACTGTTTAATTCCCTTGAGGGGTCCGACACAGACATAGCCTCAATTCTATGGGCTTTCATTTTGATCATGCCCATGCCATGACTGCCCAACCTGACAGTTGTATTTTCTGAGATATCAATGGCGCCGGCCTTGTAGAAAACCATTTGGCTAATGCCAAGGTCTGAATGTGTGACTGCCTGTATGTCTGGCGAATTTGAAAGGATTTTGATGTGTCGATTTGAGTGACTGGTCCGGTTCAAGGCCTGCTCTGTGACATTCGGAACCACGATGTACTGATACGAAGCTTTTTCTGGCCGATCACCATGGTCAAACCACAGCGCAAAGACTTTTTCACTCACGATTCTTTTTGACACGTTCTTCTCGTCGGTAATATCTGACCATCGGCCTTTTTCAATTTGATTGGACAGATGAATCGTGGCAGGCTCTGGAAACAGATATCCAATTTTGTCCTGGTAGACCCACGTCACATTTTCCATGGTGCGATCGCCTTCTGGCAATTTGTCTATCTTCCCGTTCCGAGACACAGTGACTTCACTTCGCATCAAGACCTGATTGATGGTCGTGGCCACGGGCAGCCGTCTGTCAGCGTTGATGTCTGTGCCCAGACAGACATATTCTTGATCAAAAAAGAACCAGGCTTTTTTGGCCTCTACAAAATCATGCGGGCTTTTAAAATCAAATCCCACAGCGCCATATAACCCATCGGTCACAGCGCCGACAAACTCGGTGAGCCCCTCTTTTTGGATGTCTTTTGGGGGATACAATTGGGGTTTTTGAACAATGGTAGTCCCGGAGATTTTTTGCCAGTCATACACCGGCCAGATGTTATGGTATTCATTGCCCTTGAGCATGATATAGTTGGTGCCATCTGCTCTGTGATGCGTCGGTTTTCCTGGACCATTGTATGGTTCTTCCATATTCCTGTTTCTTGTGGAAAACATGCGTACTGTCGTATAAAAATCCGGGCGCTGGAATACAAAGTGTTCTGTTTGCCAGAAGAACTTGGCAAAAGACTGCGAGGGTTTGGTGTCACCCTGTCTCAGTTTAATGATGTCTTCCAGCTCCTGCTTGCGATACCCCGTACTCTGCAGCAGACGTTCAATTTCGAGGGTACTGCGAGGTGCAAAGGTGGCCTTATGGGTAATGCTTCTGTTCTTCACGCTGATATCCGGATAAATGCCATACACCTGTTGTTTGAAGATGCCGTCCAAGTAATAGTCGATCAGATGATTTATTTTCCCAACTGAAAAGGCATACTCTGTTTTTGCCACGTAAGAAGACCATTCGCCAAACGCATTGGCATATTTAGTATACCCATAGGAGGTCGTGTTGTTGACCCTGTCGCGCCTGTGATGAAAACTGAAGTCGTGCTGCATACCACGACTGCCAGTGGAGAATTTGACCTCTGCCTCAATGAGGTCAATGATTTTACTGAATTGTTCTTTGTCTCCAATGAAGAGAAGATTCTTTGCCAGGATGCCGGCAATCACAATCCTGTCTCCACTGGGTCTGGCACCCGAGGCATTCATATGGGCCCTGCCAATCATGGGCTGCCCCTTCTTGACCAGATCCTCTGGCAACTCGTCGCCAACAAGCAACATGAGATTGACCAAATTGGTGGGCGTTGAGATTTGATTATTGTGCCAGTTGTCCCCAAAGAAATCATGATCAACCCAGTGCTTGTATCCCTTGGTCATGGTTTCTTTCAGGCTTTCACTTTGGTAGAACTTCGAAGTGTTGTTTTGATAGGCTCTGGCCAAGTATACCAGATTAGATGTGTGCCTGCGATGAGGAAACCCGGCAGTCCTGCTCAAATCTGCATAGTTGATCCCCTCAAAACTCCCGTCTTCATTCATTCTGTTGATAATGGTTTTCACAGAGCCATCATCCACTGAAGATTTCATTAATTCTGCGATGACCCTGTCTTTGACTGTGGAAAAATCGTCTGATTTGGCACTCAAAGAAAAGGGGAAACAAACAACAATGATGGCAAAACCTGTTTTGGCTATTGACTGCATAATTTGATTTCCAGTTCCATGGATACTTTAGGGTTTATGTGCAAAAACCAGGGTCTGTCCTTTTCTCAGGTGGACCCGTACCACACTACGCGAATCTGGTGTTAGTGACACGACACGGCCATCGGAATCTCTGGCTTCGATTGAGTCCCAGGGACTCAGAAGCTTCAGGTCTCCACCGACTGTGGATTCCACAGTGACATCACGAACCACACCGTCCTTTTGACAGGCAGACACCAGAAAACCGCCGCGGGTCCTCAGATGACTGAATGCCGCGTCCTTGTCACGAGGCCAGGCCGGAAAGAGCCTGACGATATGGTCTACGCTTTGAATGAGAAACTCGGTGATCAAACCGGAGACCGCAGTCTGTTCAGACATGTAAAACCCATGTGCCTTCCAGTAAAAGAATCCATTGGGCTGCTCTTTGCCCTTGAACCAGGTTTTTGTGTCTGACAAGGCCTCATCGGTCATGGAAAGACGGGCCCTGGCCACATTCAGCATGACCACGGAATTATTGTGGTTGTACCGGCTATCCATCCATTGGATCGACCGTTTGAACAACGCCTTTTCAGACGCCTGTGAAAACCAGGAGACCTGCTCTGCAGGAAACAAAGGCACAATCGGTGTGATAATGTTGTATCCGTTTTCTCTGTCACCCACCTTGATCACATCCCCAGACACGGGATAATACGGCAGTTTCTCAAGCGCATGTGACCACCGTGTCACCAGATCGGAATCCACGCCCAAGTCGTTGGCGCCCTGGATGGCCGCCTTGAGCGTATGTTGCGCCCAGGCAATATCATAAGGACTATTGTCCCACCCGAAAGGCGTGTGTTCAGGGTCCACGCTGGGGCCAAAGACCACCTTGCCATGGTTCAGTTTGCACTGCTCAATAAATGACGCATAGAACAGGGCATAGTCCTTGATGATGGGGTATATTTTATCCTTTAGATAAACGCTGTCACCGGTATAGACATAGTGCATCCAAAGATTGTGGGCCATGTGCCCTGCTGTGCCAATACCGTAACTCCATGGCATATAGGCCAACTGCCTTTTGTTCACACTGACGCACTGCTCTGGATCTGGCTCAAAGGGCCACAGGTTGTGGGGTGATGCCGCGCCTTCACTGTCAAATACGGTTTTGGCATACCAGCGTGCGCGGGGATGAAAGTCATTCACCAAATCAATAAAGGGTTCAGACAATTCAACGTGGTTCGTGGAGAAGGCCGACCAAAAGGTCTGCTCGGCATTGTAGTTCATGGTCCAGGTCCCATGCCAGTTGGCTTTGCTGTTATATCCACCCTGCAGCGCAATGGCATAGGCACCGGGTCGGGACAGACAGCGAAGATAATACAATTGCCTGTACCACCAGTTCTGTAAATCGCTGTCGTCCAGTTTGACACCACTCCTGGACCAGAATTGCCGCCACACAGCCTCATGGTCCTCTATGATCCTATTGGCAGTCTGGTCTAAAACGCCCTTTGCCAGTTGAATGGCATCAGACAGAGCATTTTCAGATTCGCGTGTGGTGACCACGGCAATGGCATGGCGGGTGCCCCTGGTTTCCAGCACAGAATAGACCTCCATGCCTGCGTAATCCGGATCTCCAGGGAGATGCTGTTTTACAATGACAACACCATGCGCCTGTCTTTTCTCTGCAGCAGGAAGAAAGCTCTGGGGGAATCCCTCCAGGCTGACATGTCTGTCGGTCTCCACATAATAGACGTTTTTTTGCGCCAGGGCACGGACAGTCACCTGGCCAGACTGTGTCATGATCGAGGCCTGAGCCAGCCTCAAGTCAATCTTTGCCTGAGTCACGTCCCCTGCGCTGTGTATTCGAATGACCGCAGGAGGCGTCTGCGTCGGATAGGGATGGTTCCAGCTGGCTGGCCGGCCGCCACTGGTCCAGGTATGCGCCGCCACATTCGCTTTGAGTAATGGCGGGTCCTTTTCGGTCACCAGACGCGCATCCCAAACATCATTTTTTGCCAGGTGCAAAACAATCTGGTCGGCTTTGGCATAGATGAGGGCATTGAGATCCCCATTGCCAATGATCATGGCCTCAGTATCCACATTGTCGATGGAAGATTGGACAATGGCGGCGTTGTTCAAGGCATCAGCGTAGGGTATAGACTGAGCCATGAGTGAGACCTGCAACATCGCAAATATCAAACAACTCAACAGTACTCTCACCCCTGGCCGAGTGATAGGATGATGTCTCATTTAGACTCCTTTCAATGGCATTTTTCTAATAGGTTGACGACGCGAAACATTTTGCTAAAGTGTGACATCTCTTTTAGCTCTTGTCAATCTTTTCCACCCTATCAATCACAAGTTGCAAGAACCACCCACCAAAGCGACAGCTTGTAGAGACAAGGGGGGCCTGTCACCGAACAACTCAATGATACGCCGCGAAATGACAGGTTTTACCGAGCGAAAGTGGGTGATAATTTACAGGAAATTAAGTAACCGTTCACAAGCAAAAAAGGGTGCTATTCGATTAAAAGTTGGGGTAATTCTAATGTCACGTGAATTGTGAGAGTGACATAGGGACCATAATCAGCTATCAATGAACGTCATGTGGGTGAAGGTAGCAATGACGGAGAAGGCCGATTATGAAAATAAGGATGAACCGCTTCTCGTATAAAGTTGAACGCAGATCGGCCTTGAAGTTGACAAGTCCCCACAACGGTCCAAAGGCGTTCAGCAGTTTTTCGTCCGGCTTCTCCCCGTGTGCCTTGAGTGATATGACGATCAATCACGACAAAGCGAACGGCCTGTTCGGCAGTATTGTTTGTGGGGTCAGCATTCGGCGTTGTGATGAAAGTAAAATAGGCTTCACCATGTTTGTTAAATCGGTCAGCCATGTTCTTGGCATGATTCTTTAGCTCTTTCCCCTTCTTGTCTAAAAGACTGGGGACATCAGTAGTGGCGGTTTCAATGATTGTCTTCCTGGCTTGTTCCAAGGCGGCTCGAAAAGAAGCCTTTAAAAAAGAGTCACGATCATGAATGATTTTAAACAGGTCACGGATTCCATCAAGAATACGGTTGCCATAGTCTTTGCTTTCTGGGTCTGACAAGTTTGTCAAAAAACGTACGTCTCGAATCAAGTGGGCCAAACAAAATTGAATGGTTATATCGAATTTTCTCATATAACAGCGATAGGATGAAAAATAGTCACAGCCCAAGGTATCATTGAATGATTCGCCCAAGACATCAATCAATACTTGCGTTGATCGTGTTTTGTCAATCTTGAATAGAACATACAGATCGGTCCTGAAAAGCCATGTCCAAAACTTCCCTCCTTTATCCTTGTGCCCAGTTTCATCGGCATTAACAAGGGGTTCTAATGGAAGTCGCTTGAGTAGTTCATCATACGGATCATCCAAAGACGTGCTGACTTTTTCAAGAACCTTACGCAAATAGCCCCGACATACGTTTTCGCCCAAGACGTCACGAATGTACTTTCTGATGGTAGAAGAAGAACAGTGGCAAACATATTTCAGATAAGCCACCAACGTCGTAATGCGTTCCTGAAACAGGCCTGCTTTGATCACACTTTTGGGAAATGGTTTGTAATGAAACGCTTCGCATGTCGGACACCAAACAGTGTAAGCCCGATATTCTGTCTTCACGACAGGTATCTCTTTAATCTCAACTTGTTGTAACCGACGGTACTCGACATCGAAACACGGGATTGTCAAGCCACCGCAATTAGGGCAGGATGTTTGGATATGCTTTTTAATTTTATCGATTTGCTTATCAGTATGGAAAGGTCGCGTGTGTTTCTTGTGACCTGGCTGCCCACCAATTTTTCGTTTGTTCTGCTTTTCATTGTCAACATCACTTGGCTTTCTTTTCTTGGGCTTAACAATGTCACTTGATGGTGGCTTTGACGAATTCTGAGAGTTTTTCTTGAGTTTTTGGACTTGATCTTCCAATCGACGATTTTCAGATTCAAGATCATCAAGTCGCCTGGTCGTCTGTCCACCTTAGCCATCAAAGCACACTCCGCGTGCCTCACTTGGACTTGAATGACGGCTTGGAATCATGATTGAACATGTCCTCAGATTCGAATGTTAATCGGATGAAAGATTCGGGTTTTAACTACCTAACGCGCCTGCCAATGAATCAACCGAGCACCTTTACCAGGGGCGACTGATCTTCGCCAGGTTCTATGGCCGGGGCTGACCCTCATAGTACCCTGGCCATTGGCCTGATCGATGTATTTTACATATTACAGCCTGATAAACGCTTTTTGATGTCCCTCAATTGCGCCGGCGCCGGCGCAATCTTAGAAGCTCCTTTTTGGGGGCAAGATGGGACGTCTAAGGCCCAGACTTGGAGTGTTTTCAAAGCTATCTAACTGTTTTAAAAGCCCTTAGTGTGGTCCGACCCCAATTGACCGACAGCTTTCTTCTGTTAACATCGCGGCATCGTCAGACAGCAAGAAGAGGTTGTGCAACACTGGTTGCATCACAAAAGTTTTAGGCATCAATCAACGTCGTTTGTCTCTTCACCGGCGTTGTGTTGATCTATGACACGACCGTCATCTTGTTCATTCGCCTGCATGGTTCCGAGGTGTCGATAGAGATATTTGACATCATACAGACCGCCAATGATGAACCACACTGTAACCACAATGGATGTGGCGTAGATGAACCATGTCCAGTAGAACCAAAAGCTCAGCCATGACTCGTCCGGTATGCCGCCCTTCTTGAGGAGGTGCCAGGAGTTGCCGACAATAAAAATGGCGAACCAAACCAGAGGCCAGGCCAGGGTGATACCAGCCACGATTTTATCTGATTTTGTAAACTCCTTGGTCCAGCCCATTTTTTCCAGAAAGGTCTTTTTCCTCTCAACATCCAACACCTCTTCGCCAGCCACAGCATATTGGCCACGATGGAGCATGCGATCCAGATTAAATGGTTTTCGAGAACTTGTCAGTGACACAAAAACATACAAAAGGATCACGATCACAATGCTCCAGAACGCCATTTCCTGACCGGTCAAATCAAAGATGGGCGTGAGCACGGCCACGAGCTGTTCGTTTTCAAGTCCCGCCAAAAAGCCGGCACCATTGTGCTGTATCCAGAAACCCGCCACAGTCAAAATCAGGCCACCGAGCATGCCGGTCCACGCGGCCGCAGTGGTGCCTTTTTTCCAGTAGAGGCCACCAATGATGACAGCACCGGCGCCGCTGACAAACATGCTGGCTGACAGGGCGCAGAACATCTGGATGCGCTGAGTATGCCGAAAATACAGACTGAAGAGAAAGATGAACACAGCCACGCCGAAGATAGAGGCACGCAGCATCCATAGATGCTGCTTTGTGCTCAGCGGCTTCTTGCGGAAGGGAAGGACCACATCTTGAATAAACATACTGCCCCAGGAATGTAAATACGTGTCATGTGTACTGATAAAGGCCCCCAACATGGCTGCACACATCAAGCCCATCAAAACCTTGGGGAAGATCAATCCCATGAACAAGGGGCCCTTGGCCTGACTTCTGAGGGTCTCAATTCGCCTGAGTTCATCCGGACCAGTCACGTCCTCACGGCCTTGAAGATCTTCAGGCATCACGGCAGCAATCCTGTTTTTCAATTCCAAAGATTGATCGGCAAAATCAGCATGCTGCAAATAGGTTCGAAGACAAATCGGTATGATCAACACCACCAACATGAGTACGCGGTAACGCCAATTGCTGAGCATCATGGCCATCTTGGACTCATGCGGTGTCTTGGCCGAACTGTAATACCCAGCCGGTCCCTGCCAGCCCATGGCGCAGTAGAACATGATCACCACACTGATAAGGTAGAAGCCCAGGTTAAAGTTCTCCTCCTTGCCCATGTCAAACGGATTGATGATAGATTTGCCTGACTCGACCGCCAGGAGGGTATCGGAAATCTGCCCCCAGCTAAAGGTGATCAATAAAAAGGCGATCACCACGATAAACACAAGATAGGCAAAAGAGCCCTGAATAAAGTCCGTGACCATCACGGCCACCTGCCCTCCCAGGAAGGCAAAGATCAGGGAAATGACCAGTAAAAAGAGCATGATACAGACAAATGACGAACACTGAATACCCAGCACCATGAATTCCGCAGGGAAGCCACAGTACCAGATAAAAAAGCGGGCACCAACCGAAGGGAATATGCCAAAATTAACAATACCGGCCAGAAAGGCCACGAGCCCTGAAAACACACGGAAGTTACGACTGTACCGCACCTCCAAAAATTGAGCCAGAGTCAAAGCACGTGTCTGACGAAAACGATAAAACACCCATCCGGTCACACCCAAAATAAAGATCATGGGCCCTTCCATAAAGACCCACCAGATTGCATTGTATCCCACATCGTGATACTGCTCCAGGCTGATGACCCCCATCATGGCCATACTCATGGCCACGGACAACAAATAACGGCCTCCGCATCGCTGCGCAGCCAAAAAGCCCGCCACGGTTTTTGTATAGCGACTTGTAGACAAGGCACCCAAGAAGAGCACCACAAGCAGTCCCACCACAATCGCCCAGTCAACTGGTTGCATATTCATTGCATCCATACCTTCCATTTAACCTTTTACCACCATTCTAGAATTTGACAGCATATCAGTAATTTCCATGATGTCAATTGTTTGCCCCTGAACCTGGAACCCATTAAGTGCTGTTGAGAACTAGCCTCGCGTTTAATGGAACCACGGCTCGGACTTCTTTGGACTATTTTTACTATGTGGAGCATGGCGTGGCCCTTGGTCTCAGCTAAACTTTATCAGACTGAGGACCCCACACGAAATGAATCATTATGACTTTCCGTTGGGTTACAAATACAGAAGGAAGAAAGAGTTCTTGCTTTATTTCTTCTTAACATGAAGATCATGAAGGGCAGGTACCAGTTTACAGTTTCCCTCTGACTACGCAACCCGCCGTCAAAAAACGCTTCGCGTCCCACTTCGTGGGAGTCCTGCATCTGTCACCACTTTGGGAAACAAGTTTCCCACATGGAGCCAGGCTCGGCCTCAATGACGTCTTGGATTTGTAAATGTCAAAACTCTTCCGATTTGGACGTTAATCAGATGGAAGTTTCTATTCTTAATGTGCTGACGCATTTTCTAGTGAGCCGTCAGTATCAGAACAAAGCCGTTCTTAGAAGTGGGCGACCGAAGGAGGGTCGACCAAGCTTGCTTGACGAGACAATCCTGACAAAGCACACGCAGGGCCCGAAGGGACCTGGAACGACGAACCAACAACAAAGGCCAAACACACACCTTCGGCGCCAGCCCTTCATGTATCTTCATGCTCTTCATGTTAAAACACCGACCTGCGATGCTATTTGTTTACTTAAATTCCAGATAAACCTTGTAGAAGTTAGAGTCATACTGCATAATGCCAATATGGTAGAATGAGGGAAATCGAATCGTGTATTCAGCGACTTATCA
>Ga0307990_1001351_pt1 | contig 20835 bp, 17 predicted proteins | sample EllFjometagen129_FD_203168 | JGI IMG/M metagenome (GOLD analysis project Ga0307990, IMG submission 203168) | Marine microbial communities from Ellis Fjord, Antarctic Ocean - #129 | ecosystem: Environmental > Aquatic > Marine > Unclassified | place: Southern Ocean | collected 2014-10-08
CGTATTGGATGTTGTGCAGTAGTAGCCGCATTAATCTTCACCTCGGACAATAATTATCCCGCCACCGGTTGGAGCCGGGGCGGGATAGTAGATAAGTTACTAACGCAGCAGCTTAGCTATCGCTTTGTAGCTCAGCCTGCGGATAAGGCAGGACCGCAGTTTGCATTTTTGAGAGCAGAGCGTAGATCACAGCACCAACTATGAATGCCATAACCGGTGCGGCTGGAAGGGGGGCTGGACCGATTTTTATGCCCCACCCGAACAGGATAGGTTGGGCCCCGACAACGAAACCAACAGCCCATGAGATCCATCCCGCCGGGTTGAATCCAGCTCTTGGTCCGCTCCAGCGTCCCTTGCAGAGGATATACTCCATGAAGAGTGCTCCGCAGATTGGACCGAACGATGCGCCAATAAAGGAGAATACAACAATGGCCTTGCCTGCCACTCCGGTGATAGCCAGTGTAATGGCTACTACGCAGCCGATGCCGCAGGATATCCAGGGGTTGACTTTGGGCAGGGTTGTCTTGATGGAGTTGGCCGCAATCAGTGAGCTGAAGCAGGCACTTGGAAAGGCGGTCAGTGCCAGTGCAAAGGCCAGCCACTTAGCAACAGTATCATTCTTGAAAATCTGCGCCATCAGGTTCATTGGGTTAAGATCAATATTGCCGGCGGCAATAGCGGTTTTACCTGCTTCGCTGCCGTAGAATCCAGCAGTGATTAGAATTGCGGCACCGATTGTCAGGAAGATGGCCAGCGATACACCAATAAGACCACCCAAAGCGACATCCCTCTTGTTGCGTGAACCGGTCCCGAAGTCAACTCCGGCAGCACCGGCTGTCGCAAAAAATCCAACTATATAAGTTAATGCAAATGCAAATACAGCTCCAGCGCTCATGGCTGAACCAGCTGCTTTGCCTGCTGCGACAGTGCTGGCCTTGGAGGCTGCAATCAGGGCTTCAGGATCAAAGGAGCCCAGTCCGCCCATTGTTCTTGCAACAAGCACAAGCAGGATGACCGCCGGAATAATAGGAATCCATGTTGAGAACTTAGCCACATACTGGATACCTTTTAGCGCCATAAATACGGATGCCGCTCCCCAGATCACCATTATGGCATAGAGTCCAATACCTTCAAAACCAAACATTATATTCATTGCATGTCCAGAACCCCATATGTTGACAGCCAGCCATCCAAACTGCAGTATGCCCATAAAAAATCCGGGCAAAAGAAATCCACCCTTTGCACCAAAAGTAGAGGCCCCGACAATGTATAGCGGCAACCCGGTTTTTTGTCCAAAGCGGGCCATCAGGTAGTAAAAACAGAAGTGGCACAGCAGCGCGGCTACAAGAACACTTCCAAGAGCAATGGGTACACCGGCTGATAAAATACCGCCTGGGGTTCCGCTGTTAACGGAATATGACCAGAAAACAAACCAGAGAAAGACCCCGGCGTAGGTCGGAGCTGTGTTTTTATACCAGGGTGCGCGGTTTTCCGCAGCGTTAGGTTGTGCACATTCCAGATATGAAGGAACACTAGAAGTAGAACTCATTTTGGTCTCCTGTTTGATTGTAGATGACAATTAAAGTTTCTTTCTGCTTGTTCACTAAACTATATAATTATGAGGCTGTGGTCAAGCGAGATATTTTATAAGACTCTTCGTTAAAATTTATAAATTGGGTTCTTCCTGGTTTTTCATGGGGCTATGACGGGGCCAGGACCTTAGTTTAGTAGTTAGCAATTGACGCGCGGTTTAGAGCTGTACTAACGTATAAACATAGCAGGAAAACTACGATTTGAATACCCCAGTGCAATTTATCAGCTGGAATTTAACATATCACACATCGGAGCAATGACGGGGTTGCAGCTGAAAGATTCCTCCCGATATACAATTGGATCTCTGGGATTTGACTCGCGCATTGGAATTTGACTAGCGCATAAGGAGCCTATACAAAAGAAGGAAAATATATTATGTCTACTCTACAATACAAAAACAGTCTAACCAGATGGTTCTGGACGAACTATCCTTCGGTAAACGCCCGGAGTTTGAGCTTTACAAAATAAGCAAGGATCCGAATCAGCAGAGAAATGTTGCGGCAAACCCGGAGTACAAGGCGGTATTTAAAAAGCTATCCAAACAGTTGACCGATGATTTGCGTGCGACTGAAGACCTGCGGGTGATCGGTGGTGGCGAGAAGTTTGATACTTATAAATATATAGGCGGCGCTCCCAGGAAATAGGCTCTTTATCCATTTTTATGGAATGCGTCTAAGTTTGGTTATTCCGACTTTTGTGTGGGTAACCCTTCCGAGGTCCAGCCTACGCCCCGCAAGGCTGGACTACGGCTTGGCATGCAAGGACCTCAGCTACAGCCACGGCGTAGATCTCTGTAAATCTGTAGGGCGGGGGCCTTGACCCCGCCACGGCGTAGACGCGTAGCGCGTAGCGGGACCACGCCACGCAACTTGCGAAATATTTCTTTGACATGACGCGCTGATTTTTGTTACAGGGGCCAGGTTCAAATAGTCAACACTCGTTCCTCACCCTATATGTATTTTGCATATTTTTGCTGTAGTTGCATCTCTTGTATTTCAGAATAAAAAAGAGTACCCTTTTTACTCATTGATAAACAGGAGATATTATGAAGTTAAACACAGGTTACAAGATGGGCTTGGTACTTACGGTGGTCGCTGTTATTATGAGTGCATCCGCGGCAGATCAGAAAGATCTATCAAGACAGCAGAAGAGAGACAAGTTATGGGCCAGGATACTGAACCGTAAGCCGCCTATACCTGAGGTTGAAGATAAGAATAAAATTGGATTCGTCCTTTACGCAGTCAGTGACAAAACACTGAAGCTTACGGCACATCTTTATCCTTTGAAGGAGGGAGATTCGAGAGATATAAAACTTGAAGCTAAGCTTGATGGATCATGGAAAGAGGTAGCTAAGGCAGAGGTGCGTGATAACGACTACAAGACTGTTGACGGTACCAGGGCATGGAATGCCCTTTTCCGTGTTGAGCAGTGGGACACATCAAAAGATATTGAGGTGCGGGTTGTAGCTTTGGATGGAGTGGCAAGGTATGAAGCTTTTATCCGCAAGGATCCTGTTGATAAAAAAGAAATTGTTGTAGCGGCCTTTACCGGTAATTCCAATAGGGATCGTGGTCCACGGGAGGATGTTGTTAAAAACGTCCTTGCGCATAAGGCAGACCTGCTTTTCTTCTCCGGTGACCAGAGTTACGATCATCTTTATCATTACCGTGCATGGATGCTCTTTGGACGCCAGTTCGGTGAACTCACCCGTCAGGCTCCATCAGTATGCCTGCCGGACGATCATGATGTCGGGCAGAATAATATATGGGGTTCAAGTGGAAAGGTTGCCAGTTCTTATGATGGTAATGACGGTGGGTTCTTTATGCCGGTGGAGTATGTTAACGAAGTTTATTTCGCGCAGACGGCCCATATGCCGGATGCTTACGACCCGACACCTGTTGAACGCAATATAGGTGTGTGTTATGGCAGCTTAAATGTCGGCGGAATTGATTTTGCAATTATTGAGGACCGCAAGTTCAAGTCCGGTCCGGCTGAGTTTATTAATGACAGTAATAAATCCTGGAAGGGACGTGTCGATCATATCGGCGATGCGAAGATTGATCCCATGACGGTTGACTTTCCTGAGGCAAAGCTGCTGGGCGACCGTCAGCTTAAGTTTCTCAATGTGTGGGGCAAGGATTGGGATGGTGCTGTTATGAAGTGTGTGCTTTCACAGACAGTTCTCGCTAATGCAGCTCACTATCATGGCAGGATTGATGCCTTTGTTGTAGCTGATATGGACTCCAATGGCTGGCCGCAGAGCGGTCGTAACAGAGCACTTGATCAGATCCGTCGCAGTTACTCCTTTATGCTCTGCGGTGACCAACATCTTGCAACGATTATTCATCATGGCATAGATGATTTCGAGGATGCCGGCTGGAGTTTCTGTGTGCCCTCTATTGTGAATTTTTATAACCGTTGGTGGCGGCCGCAGAACGGTCCAGTTGCTCCACTTGAAAAACCAGGTGTTCTGCCGTATACTGGTAGCTACTTTGATGGATTTAAGAATCGCATTACCACCTATGCTTATGCTAATCCAGATGAGAAGTGCAATATTACCGATTCTACGTATGTCAAGAGGGCTGCGGGTCATGGTATTGTTCGTTTTAATAAACCGGATCGCACGATTACAATGGAGTGCTGGCCACGCGGTAGCGATGTTACCGATCCTGATGCAAAACAATATCCCGGCTGGCCACTTACAATTACGCAGGAAGATAACTACGGCCGCAAGGCGGTCGCCTATCTACCGACATTTAAGGTTGAAGGCATAACCGATCCTGTGGTGCAGGTGATCGATGAGACAAACAACGAAACCGTATACACTCTGCGTATAAAAGGGAACAGCTTTACCCCCAAGGTCTTTAAGAAGGGTAGTTATACCGTAATTGTCGGCAACCAGAAGGACAAGTCAAAGAAGTTGACCAAAGTTGTTCCCGGCAAAGGCCTGAAAATAGTTAAGTTTTAATCGCTATATCCGCGGTATCAGGGACGTAGTTCTACATTCTGCAATTCAGCAGAACCATAATGAGACGGTTGGCCCTTAGGTTGCCGTCTCCGGTGTTATCATCCGTCCTGTTAAGTTCAGCTGTGCTCCACGCAGGCCGGTTGTCCCGTGATACGGGATACTCCATCTATTTTTGGGCCTGTCACGGAGTCATCATGGGAACTACTGCTGTTATTGGGGCACTTCTGTTGTCTCTCAGAAGAAGTATCTTCGGTTACCTGCTCATTTTCACCTCGCTCTGTTTTGTTACCGGCTGGTTTCTTCACAGAATGATCTCGGGACATCCGGATGGCATCTCTGTTCGCGTAATCATCATTCTTCTCGCGTGTGTAGTTGAAGCGTGTGTACTTATCCGGAAATGTCCCCAAAAGTAATCATCCGTCAAAGGATGTGTTTTAGGTAGAGGGATTCTGTCGGAAAAGGGCAGTTCCGCTTTGACATGACCGCTGCAGGAGTTAAAAAAAAGGCATCCTCGATGGATACCCTTTTTTATGACAAGCCGTTTCTGAGAGGCTGTACCGCTCTGAAATATGATAAATCAGTTTACTCAGCGGCTTTATCTACGTTTCCGCCCTTGCCTTTACCCTTACCTTTGCGGTTACCTTTACGTTCTTTAAACTGTTTTTTGCGGGCATCCTTAGCGGCCTGTTTCTCTTCTTTGCTGAGTTTGCCGTCGCCGTCTTTATCGAACTCCTGCAGCATCTTAGCTTTTTGCTCAGCGCGTCTCGCTGTGCGTTGCTCTTTGGTCATTTTGGCTTTTTGTTCGCGTTTTTGCCCCTTTTTCTGTTCGCCGTTATCATTTTTAGCTATAACTGATGTAGAAAGCACAGCTGCCATCGCGGCTGCAATCAGAAGTGTTGTGTATCTTGGATTCATATGTGTTCTCCTCATTTGTTATTAATTATGTGATTAAAAAAACTATCACTTGGTCTGTTTAAACGGCCATGATGAGGGTTTATTGTGGGTAATATTTAAAATAATCACTTTTAATGTGGAAGCGTATTTCGTATTCTTAATGCCTTCTATGCAACACGAAGTGTTGTTGACTAACGCAGGTGATTCTGGAACAACAGGAAATTTGTTTGATACGTTATATTATACATAGAATTCTGGCAATGCTGCCAACCACATTGGGTGTGCTTTTGCTGACATTTCTGCTTTTTTATGTGGTGGGGGGGTCTCCAGCTGAGGTAGTACTTGGAAAAAATGCGACTGCGGAGTCGCTGGCCTCCTTTGATGCCCGCCATGGTTATGACAAACCATTGCTTTTCGGGCGATGGACAACCACCAGAGCACTTGCAAATCTCGCAACAGAAAAGTTATCTGTTTCCAGCGGATCGGATATGCTTGAACTGCCGCTGGGATATCCGCTGGCTGCCGGACGCTATCGGATGAGTGCTTACAGAGCAATAATCCGGCTGAAAGCAGTTGATGGCGGCGAGTCGGATGAGGTAATGATTGACGAACCGAAGGGCATGATTATCTGGTCGGTTCGTGAGGGCTGGAAGGCAACCGGTATATCAGTGTCCAGGGCACTTCCTGATAAGATTTCGATTGAGAAAAAAAACGATCAGATATTTGATTCACAGTTTGTCCACTATCTTACATCTTTGCTGTCGGGTGATCTAGGTGTGTCATCCGAGTATAAAATTCCCGTGATTTCCGTGCTCAAGAGCGGTGTAGGCCCCTCGCTTTCACTGACAATTCCGATTCTGGTTGGTGGAACCATACTTGGTGTCATGCTGGGTTTGCTCTGCGCTGCCTGGCGCGGCAGTGTTGTGGATCATCTGGTACTTATAGTTTCGACGGTTCTTATGAGCGTCAATTATGTGGTCTGGGTTCTTGCCGGACAGTTTCTGCTGGCCTACAAGTGGAAACTATTCCCCATATGGGGTTTTGAGTCGGCGGCTTTTCTGGTGCTGCCGGTCTTAATTGGGATATTCAGCGGGTTGGGGCGGGATGTCCGGTTTTTCAGGGCGGCAATTCTGGATGAGGTCTACAAGCCTTATGTGCGTACGGCGCAGGCAAAGGGGGTCAGCGGGGTGCGTATAATGTTACGCCATGTTTTGCGCAACAGCTTGATTCCGATTGTGACCTATGTCAGCCTCTCGATTCCATTCCTCTTTACCGGATCATTGATGCTGGAGAGTTTTTTTGGTATTCCCGGGCTCGGCAATGTGAGCATAAATGCGGTTCACTCCTCCGATATGGCGGTAGTGCGGGCGGTGGTAATTCTGGGGGGGCTTTTTTATCAGGTGATAAACCTTATGACCGACATCTGCTATGCCTGGATTGATCCGAGGGTACGGCTTAGTTAAGGGGAAGAAGTTCTAAAGGAGCGGAGCCGCAACTAATCTGATTGGATACAGATGGTTGTTGATACGTCAATAGTATTTCTCACAGAGGCACGGAGTTCACAGAGATTAATATATTAAATAAGAACTATTACTCTGTGATCTCTGTGCCTCTGTGAGAGATAAAAAATGTGTATAAATAACAAGAAGTTGATTTTATAGAAACTAAAGTGTGCAGGTATACTGGTGGTGAACTAAAAGAAAAAGGTTGGATAAATTTTGGAAAAGAACAATAATATACTCTGGCGATTGTGGCACAGGTGGGATACGCGTTTGGCTCTGATTGCGATTGCGTTTTATCTTGTGGCAGCAATCTATGGCGAGGGAGTATACCAGTATTATAAGATTAAGGATACAATTGCACCCTACAATCAGGTTCAGGATGATCATCGCTATGAGGAACCGGAGTTGCTGGAGATGTTTATGGCTGGCAATGAGGTCAAGGCAGCTCCGTTTTATCCGCTGGGCAGCGATAATCTGGGCCGCGATGTCTTTCAGCGTTTGATTCAGGGGACGCGAATTGCTTTTCATGTGGGTGTCATCACCTCGCTGATTGCAATCCCGCTGGGGGTGTTTCTTGGCTGTCTGGGTGGGTATTTTGGTGGAAAAACCGATGCGCTGGTGGTTTGGCTATGTGCTACAGTGGCCTCCATGCCTGGGTTGCTTTTTATTCTGGCGGTGGCAATGGTGGTGGGTCAGGGCTTGGCGGGAATCTATTTAGGGATAGGGTTAACCACCTGGGTAAGTGTCTGCCGCAATGTTCGCGGTGAGGTTATGAAGCATCGCGGCCGTGCCTATGTTCAGGCCGCCCTTGTTTTAGGGTACTCCCATCCACGTGTGATCTTCCACCACATAATGCCCAATATCACCCATATTATTCTGATCGCCTTCTCCATTCGTTTTCCGGCATCGGTGGCAACCGAGGTCTTTATCAGTTTTCTGGGAATCGGAGTCCAGGGTGAACCATCCTGGGGTATTATGATTAACAATGCGCGGCTTCGTTTATGGGAGGGAGTCTGGTGGGAGATGACCTTTGTGACACTTGCCATCTTTATTCTGGTGCTCTCATTTAACCATCTGGCGGATGCTTTGCGGGATCTGCTTGATCCTGCCTTGCGTTCTACAAGGATTAAGGGGTAATTTTGAACGGCTATCTACAGAGATTTCTGAAGGATAATGTTGATCCGGAATTGTGGACTGATTGGCGCTGGCAGCTGAAAAACGTGTTCGGTATGGAGGAACTGAAAGCTTATATACCCATTGATTTTCCACCTGATTGCAGTCAGGTGGATGGTGCATTCGCCGTAAAAATAACTCCATACTACATTGACCTGTTGGCGAAAGAGGCATTTAAGGGTCCGTTGAGCAGGATGGTGCTGCCTGATCCTTATGAGTTGATAGGTGAAGGTTTTTCCAGAGACCCTTTTGGAGAGGAGGGCTGTGCTTCTTGCTGTCATGCTGTCAAACAGCGCTTTCCTGACCGTGTTTTAATTATGTGTTCCAGATTATGCGCAGTGAACTGCCGGCACTGCACCCGCAAGGGGCTGCTGAACAGCGCTGAGATCATTGGATGCGAGATAGATATTAAACGCGCATTAGCCTTTGTCCGATCCAGGCCGCAGGTGCGGGAGGTGCTTCTGTCCGGAGGTGACCCGCTTTTGCTGTCGGATCAGCGAATATTTGATCTGGTCGCTGCTTTCGCAGAGATGCCGCAGATCGATGCCGTTCGAATCGGAAGCAGAGTGCTGACCACGCTTCCTTCCCGGATTACATCAAAGCTGGCCATGGGTCTGGGTGAAACCCGCAAGCTATGGATAAACACCCAGTTTAACCACGTTTCCGAGATCACCTCAGAGGCAGAGCGAGCATGTCGATTGCTGGCTGATGTCGGCATTCCGCTCTCTAATCAATCAGTTCTGCTAAGGGGAATTAACGATTCAACCGATGCCATGTTCGACCTATGCACCTCATTGCAGCGTAACCGTGTGCGTCCCTATTATGTATTCTCCTGTGATCCTGTAGCGGGAATCAGCCACTTCAGGGTTTTCAAAGAACGGGCGATCCAGATTGAAAATGAGCTGGCTGTCAGAGTCGGAGGGCTGGCACTGCCGCGCTTTGTTGAGGATCTTCCCGGTGAAAAACGTAAGATGCCGCTCTGAGTCCGCAGTGCGCGCCCCCTTCTGCGCTCTGTGAGTTGTGGAATGTGGAATTGAAAGAATACATACTTTTACACGTACTCGTACACGCGAATCTCCAAAAACCAGGGTGGGGATAGAAGGTATTGTTTTTAAAAGTAGGTCCGGTTTCCAACCGGACAATCCCGATGAAATCGGGATCTGCAGGTCTATCTGTGTTAAAATTTCCTTTTTTGCTAAAAAAATCATTTACCTTTGACCCTTTTTTACGGTAACCTATTCTACAGTTTAATTTTATGTGTTGAAAGGAGTGGTTTTTCCGCTGAGAAAAGAGATAAAATACAAGAGAATTTTGTTGAAATTAAGCGGTGAAGTGCTTGGTAATCGCGATTCTGGTGAGTGTATTGACCCAAAGGTACTGGCTTCTATGGCACGCCGGGTTGCGGGTATTCTTGAATTAGGTGTGCAAATAGGCATTGTTCTTGGCGGTGGAAACATCTTCCGTGGCTTGAGTGGTGAGGCCAAGGGTGTTGACCGCACAACCGGTGATTATATGGGCATGCTGGCCACGATTATTAACGGGCTGGCGATGCAGAACGCCCTCGAGCAGCTTGGGCTTGAGACAAGGGTACAGACTGCGATTGAGATGCATGAAGTTGCTGAGCCTTTTATTAAGCGCAAAGCGGTACGCCATCTTGAGAAGGGGCGTATTGTGATTTTTGCCGGCGGCACCGGTAACCCGTATTTCAGTACCGACTCCGCCGCGGCTCTTCGAGCCAATGAGATCGGGGCTGATGTACTGCTGAAGGCAACCAAGGTAGACGGAGTCTACACAGCCGATCCGAATCTGGATCCGGCTGCGACCCGGCTGGACATGGTATCGTATGAGGATGCGCTGCATAATCAATATAAGGTTATGGATTCGGCGGCTTTCTCGCTCTGTATGGAAAATGAGATACCGATTGTTGTTTTTGACTTTTTTGATGAGAATGCGCTGGAGCGAATTGTCTGTGGAGAAACAGAGATTGGCACCTATGTAGGCAATAAGGTTTTATAGTTGATTTTAAGTTTAGGAGGTTATTATGGATACAGTTGCTGAGGTATTACAGGATTCCGCTACCAAGATGGATAACACGATTAAGGTGTTGAAGGATAACTTCAAAGGATTGCGTACAGGCAAGGCATCGCCGGCGCTGGTTGATGGACTGCAGGTCACATACTATGGGGCACCATCGCGTCTGCGTGATGTGGCAAACATTTCCACCCCGGAACCGCGCTTAATAACAATTTCGCCTTTTGACCCTACACTACTGTCTGAAATCGAAAAGGCAATTCTGGCTGCCAATCTGGGGGTGACACCTCAGAGTGACGGACGTTTGATCAGAATTTCTATTCCTGAGCTCAGCGAAGAACGCCGCAAAGAGATTGTTAAGGTCGCCAAACGGCTCTCAGAAGAGGCGCGTATAGCGGTACGTAATGTGCGTCGTGATGCTAATGACACCATTAAAAAATTACAGAAAGAGAGCAAGATCACCGAAGATGAGCGTGATCACGGGTTAACTGATGTGCAGAAGGCAACAGATACGCATATCGGGACTATTGATAAAGAACTTAAAAATAAAGAGAGTGAGGTAATGGCTGTTTAGTTCAGTCATATACTTATTAACTGGAGGTTATAAACCATGGCAGATGACACATCAAACGGGGCTGTTCCCCCTAAGGCTACACCTGGAACACCGCGCCCTATTACAGTTCGGCTGAAACCGGTTGTCCCCAAGTCGGAGATTCAGAAGACTACTGAAGCAGAGGCCTTGAAGGAAAATCCTACACAGCCTAAAGAAACGGTTATTTCGGCTTCTTCAGGTCGTACAGCGCGGGTGCCGATTCCTGCGTTTGATGAGATGGTGGGTGATACATCCGGGATTGCGCCTATGTCCGCAACGGTCAAGCTTCGCTCGGTCAAGATGCCCGGAGTAACTCCGGCAGGATCATCTCCTTCTAAACCGGTTAAGACACCTGTCAGAGAGTCACATAAACCAGGTTCCAATCCGCTTCCTCCCGGACTTAAACCACCATCTGATGTTCAGGTTCATGCAGCCAAGTCCAAAACATCGCGGATATCTCTTGATGCCGCCATTGGTGTGGCTCCGGAAGGTCCCATGATCGGAGGGGATTCACCAAAGACAATCAGGCTGAAAAGACCAGCTAAGCTGGCGGGAACCGGCAGGATGCCGACCTCAGCCACAGCACCGCTTGAGGCGCAGCAGAAGCCTAAGAGCAGAACTGCACCGATTGGTAAGACATCACGTATTCCTGATGAGGCAATGCCGCCGCGAGTTGATCAATCAGCTACGGTAACGCAGAAAAAGACGCTTAAGATCAGAAAAAAGGGTGTGCCGGCTAAAGAGTCTTCCGGTGATGATGTAACCGATGGTGTTGCAATGACTCCGATTTCAAATCTGGGTTATGGTCCGGTTGTCAGTGATAACGGACCGTTTACGGTGTTTGCCGGCATTGTATCAATTTTTGCCGCGATTGTTATTTTATTGATGATAATATGTCTCGGTGCACAGGCGATTGGCCCGGCTGCAGAGAGAAACAACATTGCTACAGTGAAGCTTGATATGAAGCTTCCCTGGCCAGGTGCTATTTCTGAATGAGCTTTGTTTTTGTTAAGTTTATAAAAAAAGGAGTGCTCAATCGGTGTTCCTTTTTTTATTGCTGAAAATACGCGAGTGCTGGTAAACTTTTAAATCAAGTCGCGGATAGCGAATCGGAAAAAGTTGAGAACAGATTATTTAAGGAAAAGATATGAATAAGATCGTAACAGGGTTATTGCTGCTTTCAGTTGCAGCAGGAGGAACTTCTGCCATTGCGGCGGATGGTGTGAGTAGTGAGGGATTTGTATCCCTTTTTAACGGCAAGGATTTGACCGGATGGAGCGGGACGGTTGATGGTTATGCTGCTGAAAATGGAATTCTCTACAGCAAGCCCGGGTCAGGTGGAGATCTATATGCTGATAAAGAGTATGCTGATTTCATCCTGCGCTTTGAATTTAAAGTTCCTGCGAATGCCAACAACGGTCTTGGTATCCGTTGTGAAAAAGGAAAAAATGCAGCATACAATGGAATGGAGCTACAGATTCTGGATGATAGCGGTTCGAAGTACACCAAGCTGCATTCATACCAGTATCACGGTTCCATTTATGGTGTTGTGGCTTCGAAGAAACAAAAAGACGGCAGATCCTATCAGAAGCCGGTTGGCAAGTGGAACTTTCAGGAGGTGCGCGCAATTGATGATCACATCACGGTTATCCTGAATGGCGAGGTGATTGTCAACGCCTATCTGGATGATATAACTGAGCCCGCAGACAAGAAAAAACATCCTGGTCTGCATAATAAGAAGGGTTTTATCGGCTGGCTAGGACATGGAGCCCGGGTTGAATGGCGCAATATCCGCATTAAAGAGGTATCCGCCGATTATAAGGTCGTCAGCACTGTCGATAACATAACCCCGCTCGAAGGTTTCACATCGCTCTTCGACGGAAAAGGCCTGACCAACTGGAAGGGTGTTGCAAGGGAGAAGAAGTTCGACAATCCGCTCGTCCGTCATAAAGCAACAATCGAAGAGCGTAAGCTTATGCAGCGCAAGGCCGATGGTCTCATGCGCCAGCATTGGATGGTGCGTGATCGCGGAGTACTCTATTTTGATGGCAAAAAAGGAGGTTACAGTCTTGCCACCGCCAAGGACTACGCCGATTTTGAAATGTTTGTGGACTGGCGTCTGATGAGTGTGAACGGTGACAGCGGTATCTATCTGCGAGGTTCCCCTCAGGTGCAGATATGGGATGCGCATAATCGGTGGAAGATCGGCTCCGGAGGTCTCTATAATAATAAGAAGAATCCCAGTAAAGCTCTCAAGATTGCCGATAAACTGGTGGGCGACTGGAATACATTCTATATTAAGATGATTGGCGAGCTTGTCACTGTAAAGCTTAACGGCGAGCTGGTGGTGGACAGCACCGTGCTGGAGAACTACTGGAACCGTAAAAATCCGATCTTCCCGAAGGAGCAGATTGAACTGCAGTGTCACGGCGATCCGCTGGAATTTAAGAACATCTACATCCGCGAGTTGTGAGAGGCATAGCTCTGCGGGCTTAAAATATTTCGCAGAGGTTGCTAATGTAGCCCGCTCGCGCCGCGAGCGAGGCTCCGAGTGTAAAAGCACTATCCGCTTAGAAATCCCGCCCATTCGTGCTGACAACCATGAGCCGCAGTTGCGGCGCAACTGGGCTGCATGTAAACAGTGCCATGTCTGCGCACATTTGACGAAACTAACTGGTTTTGTGCGACTACGAAAAACACTAAAAGACAAGAAGTCATTATAGCTCTTTTTTCCATTATATGACATTTTCATGCCCCGTTTTACGGTGTCGTTTATTGTGTCGTTAATTATGACCGCGTTTTCTTGCTGTCTTGGTGGTTGACTATGCAGGCCGCATCGGCTATCATATTTTCCCATTATTCAGAGAGGATTAGCTTTTTTCCGGGGTTTGCCGGAATAAGCGGTGAATTCGGGAAAATGGTGATGAGCAAGACCCTTTTCTTTTAACTTAAAACAGCTCAAGGAGAGTAAAAAAATGGCTATTAAAGTTGGTATTAACGGTTTCGGCCGTATAGGACGTATGGTTTTCCGCGCTGCTGTAACACGTGATGATATTGAAATCGTCGGTATTAACGACCTGCTGGATGTAGACTATCTTGCATACATGCTCAAGCATGATTCCGTTCATGGACGCTTCGCCGGTTCGGTTGAAGTTGTTGACGGGACTTTGGTTGTTAACGGCAAGAGCATCCGCATCACAGCTGAGCGCGATCCTGCCAACCTGGCATGGGGCGATGTTGAGGCCGAGGTTGTTGTTGAGTCAACAGGTTTCTTCCTGACAGACGAGACCGCCCGCAAGCACATCAAAGCCGGAGCCGGGAAGGTTGTTCTTTCAGCTCCGTCCAAGGATGCAACCCCTATGTTCGTCTGTGGAGTTAACACTGACAGCTACGCTGGACAGGACATCGTTTCAAACGCTTCCTGCACAACAAACTGCCTGGCTCCTATCGTTAAGGTACTGAACGACAAGTTCGGCATCGACAAGGGTCTTATGACAACAATTCACGCTACTACTGCTTCACAGAAGACAGTTGACGGTCCTTCAATGAAAGATTGGCGCGGCGGTCGTGGTATCCTCGAGAACATCATTCCTTCAAGCACTGGTGCGGCCAAGGCTGTTGGTAAGGTTATTCCTGAGCTGAACGGCAAACTGACGGGCATGGCTTTCCGCGTTCCTACATCAGACGTTTCTGTTGTTGACCTGACCGTCTGTTTGAAAGAGGAAGCCTCTTATGAAGCAATCTGCGCAGCGATGAAAGAAGCTTCAGAAGGTTCAATGGCCGGTATTCTGGCTTATACCGAGGAAGCTGTTGTTTCGACAGATTTCCGCGATGAAGCATGCACATCTACATTCGATGCCAAAGCAGGCATCCAGCTTGACAGTACTTTCGTCAAGGTTGTTGCCTGGTATGACAACGAGTGGGGTTATTCCTGCAAGGTTCTGGATCTGATTAAGATCATTACCGCATAATAAATCTGCTGCAAGGCGATTTTTATAAAAAGAGGGCGGACCGGTTATCTTACCGTCCGCTCTTTTGTGTATCACTGGCGAATATTTAATTTGCCTGATTGAGATCTCCGAGGTCATGGACTTCGGCTACAGAAAGAAACTGTAGGGCGGGGGCCGCGCCTCCGCCGCAAATTAAAGGAAAACTATTATGACAAAGAAAACTTTACGTGATGTTGAGCTGGCCGGTAAGCGCATTTTAATGCGCGTTGATTTCAATGTGCCGATCAAAGCCGGTGTAATTGCCGATGATACCCGTATTAAGGGTGCACTGCCTTCAATCAACTATGTATTGGAGCAGGGCGGCAGCCTGGTGCTGATGAGCCACCTGGGACGTCCCAAAGGCAATGGCTACGATGAATCCTTATCGTTGAAACCCGTTGCCGAGTATCTGGCTAAGATGCTCGATAAGCCTGTAACATTTGCGCCTGACTGTCAGAACGCCGATGCCGAGGTGGCCGCAATGCAGGTTGGAGATATCGTTATGCTGGAAAATACCCGCTTCTATGCTGAGGAGCAGGGCAAGATCAAGCAGGCCGGAGGCCAGAGCGATGAAGATTTTGCCGCAGCCAAGGCTGATGTTAAGGCAAAACAGCAAGCCATGGGCGAAAAACTGGCTTCCTACGGGGACATCTACTGCAATGATGCCTTTGGTTCAGCTCACCGTGCGCATGCTTCGACAGCCATTGTAGATGACTATATGGATGTATGCGTAGCCGGTTTTCTGCTGGAGAAGGAGATTGAGTATCTTGGCAATGCAGTTGAGAATCCGACCCGTCCTTTTGTCGCCATTCTGGGCGGTGCCAAGGTCTCCGATAAGCTGGCTGTGGTCAACAATCTGCTGGACAAGGTCGACACTCTGATCATCGGCGGCGGCATGGCCTACACATTCCTTAAGGCCATGGGGCACAATGTCGGCGGATCTCTCTGCGAACTTGATCAGCTGGATTATGCCACCGAGATGATTGAAAAGGCCAAGGCCAAAGGCAAAACTCTGCTGCTGCCGGTGGATAACATCGCCGCGGACAAGTTTGATGCCGAGGCTAACACTCAGGAGGTAGGCAATGATATTCCTGAAGGTTGGATGGCTCTGGATATTGGTCCTAAGACAACTGCTCTTTACAGCGAAGCTGTTGCGGGTGCCAGGACCGTTCTCTGGAATGGGCCGATGGGCTGTTTCGAGATGGCTAAGTTCGCCAATGGTACATTTGGTGTCTGTCAGGCAGTAGCCGATAGTGACTCGATCTCCATTATCGGCGGCGGCGACAGCGTCAGCGCGGTAAACAAGAGCGGGTTGGCTGACAAGATGTCGCACATCTCCACCGGCGGTGGTGCATCACTTGAGTTTCTTGAAGGCAGGACTCTCCCTGGGGTCGCGGCTCTGGACGACAAATAAAACAGCTGTGCTGTTTTATTGGACGTTTTTATGGGCTATCCGCAGAATCTGTAGGGCGGGCGTCCGAGCTCAAGGAACTCGGCTACAGTAAAAGGCTTTGAATAACTCTAAATACTGTAGGTGAGGTCCGTGACCTCACTTTGAAGGCACCGGTTGCTTTGCATTTACCACGAAAATCAACGAAGAACCTATTTTCCGCTATTCCCGCCCTAGGTCTTGGAGATTCGCGTGTACGAGTACGTGTACGAGTATGTGTTCCTTTGATACTTCAATCTCCTGTATTGTCGCAACTACATTCCACATTCCACAACTAACAGAGCGCAGCGACTCCACTTGCGCGTAGAGCAGGAGCGCAAGCTGCTCCACCGGAAAGTAATTTTGCTTAAGTTCCACCCTTTAGGGGGGAGAGCCTCAGCTCGGCATGGAGCGATAGCGGCTCTTAACTTGGATATTGGATATTCCTTGTTGGATATTGGATATTTAATTGAGGCGAAGAGCTCTGCTGTCGGTATTATATTCAGGTTTGCCGATCATATCTTGATCGGAGGCGTAGCTGTAGCGTACTGTGATGTTGTCGTCAACCTGTGCCAGTGATGGCAGAGAATCGTTTTCCTCGCTCATTGCGCCAATGAACCTTGGTATATAGGAGATGCGTCTGGCCAGCGTGGCTCTGCCTTTGTTGTCAAATTTGATTGCCAGATCGCCATAGGCTGTAAACAGCTCTTTTTTACGCTCCCTGATGCGGGTCCATCCGGTGATGCGTCCCTTGTTATCATGTTTAAACTCATCTTTCCAGTTGCGCGGATAGCTAAGCAGAGGATCTGGGCAGAGTATTGTATGGCGGCGGTAATCAATCGAAAGCAGTTTTCCCTCTTTATCATAAACTCTCTTTTCATTGCCCAGAAAATTGCAACTTACGATCGCCGGGAGTGAGATGCCGTTAACATTTTCAGCAAATACTCCAATATCAACCCGGGTGGTTAAAATTGACTTTCCGTCGGATGTCGGAGTTTTAAATGGTGCGTGATGCGCAATATCAATCATCCACTCGTGCTTATTATCTGCGCTCTTTTCAATTGATATTTTTTTGGGATCACCTTGGAGAATAACGCATCTGATGGTTGCCCTCGGGTCTTTGCAGAATGTTCTCACACGAAAGTGTCGTTTATATGGAAAACCCCGGAAAACATGTGATACTGCCAGGTGGGTGTCGAAAAGTCTCTCCGGATAGATGCTGCTGGGCAGGTCCAGCTGCGGGTCGAGAGAGCTGATGTCATCAACCCTGATAAATACCAGCGGGGGGATGTTGTTGGTGGTCAGCGTAGCCGCGCTTTCCAGGAATTTTTTCAGGTTAAGCTGGCTTAGTTTAAATGCGGTGGGGTGAGCTTTACCCGAGAGGTAGTCCTTCCGGCTGTTAATTCCTTGCTGGGCTTTACGCAGCAGCATTTGGATTGTTGGCATCAGCAGGCCGGTATGGGTCAGGTAGTTGCGGGTATCGGCATGCAGGGCGGAAATTGCCGCGATGATAGCCTCGGCAAAGACTTTTTCAGATTTTGCTTTGCCTGTCACGGCAACATAGTAGGGGGTGTTTGCGGAGAAGAGGTCACCGGTGATGTGGTTATAGTCATCGTAGGTAGAATAGCAGTAGAGTTGATTGCTCATTAAAAGGGTGATCTGCTTTTGCATGAGGGCGGGATCGTTAAAGAGTGCTCTCGGCTGGCAGCGCCAGTAGGCTGAACTTATAAATCCCATGGATGAGTTTCCGACTGCCGGAGTGAGGCTTCCGCTGTTTTTATTAATGAACAGGGTGTTGGGTTGGCCAATGTGAAGCCTGCGTTCTTTGATTGCATCACTGTATTTAAGACGTACTACACCTGGATATTTACAGGTTTCAACAGTATTTACATTGTTGTCGCGGTTGATATAGATGATCAGGGGAATGTTGTTTGTTTCACTCTTTTGTTTGAGAGCGTTGATCTGCGCTGCACCGATGCCGGTGTAAGCTTGAGTATTGGTGGATGAGAGCGGTTTCAGATCCATAAAGGAATGGAAGAAAGCGGTATTGAAATCCCAGAGTGTGTTGGTGGCAGTTTGGTAAACGTTGTGGTTTGCATCAGGTGCAAGCGCGATGATTTTTGGCTGAGCGGAGTTGTTGTAATCCGGGTTGCTGAGCCTCTTCTGTAAAGTGTTGAGGAGCTCCGTGAATTCAGTCAGGTCGTGCAGCGCTTTCAGGTCGGGGTCGAGCCTGATATACTCCAGGTCGTCAAATCCTAGGGCGATTGCCTCCTGGAGTCGATCCAGTGCCTCGCTGCAGTTGTTCTGCAGTGTCAGAGCGCAAGCCAGGTTGTAGGTCCAGAGGCTGTCTGAGGTACCCAGACTTAGGCCCTGATAGGTGGCTGCCTCCATGGCATGATAGTCCTTTTGCTGATGGCTGGCGTTCATAAGTGAGAGCAGTCGCAGGTGTCGGTAGTGGACCTCGGGCATATCAAATACAAACCGGTCAGCCCGCAGAGAGATGCTAGACAGGAGTATTGTTAATATAAGTATATATTTTTTCATTGTTGCCATACCCCAGCTGGAAAATTTTTTGTTCCGTGAATTTCCTTCATTCTGTTGATGAAATCCTGTATTTGAATGCCTCGGATCTCTATTCGTTTCAGCCTTGAATTTTTACCTGAACATATATCAACTGAACTCTTGGGAACTTTGGCGAGCTTTGCGATAAAATTGATAAGCTCTTTATTGGCTTTGCCATCTACCGGGGCTGCTTTAAGTCGAACTTTGAGCCAGTTATCATCTGCTCCGCTGATCTCAGAGCGTGAGCTTCCAGGGGTGGCTCGGATCGTGACCCGGAGGCCTTTTGAGCTCTGCTTAATCCAGTTGATAGGCATGTCTATGTCAACAGTTTTCATTGTGTATGGCGAGGGGAACAAGGTTATAAATGTATATCAAAATGGCAGCTGAATGGGCATCCTGATCTGCCCTGTAACGAATGAGCTGATCATCTTATAGCCGATGCTGACAGCAAAATAGAAGATTATCGGGGTGAAATCCAAGCCTGCTCCGGTGGCACCGCCACGGTAGAATCGCCCTAGGACAAGAGCTACGCCTTCCTGACAGAGTGTCATCACGCTACGTTTTTTCATTAATGCGGCTATAACAGATCCAATTATGCATGTGAATAGAATGGTTACCATCATCATGAGCCCGTCGCTTAATGAGAGTATTCCCATCCAGACCATCTTGATAAAACGGACGATGAGCGGGGATGCAGTCAGTGAGAGTGGTATGATCTCAGCACTCCCTTCCGGGGTATAGCTGAAGACTCCGACTACAGAGGCTGAAAAAGCGGTTAAGGCGTGTACTCCAAGCAGGACAAAGGGCTGAAAAATCAGGGGTAGGGATGAGAATGGCCTTGTAAAAAAACAGAGAGCCTCGCCGGCGCGACCTCTCCTTTTAGGTGCGGCCACCAGAGATACAAGAATGTAGAAGCTCCATAGTTTAAAGATAAAGAGCATTGTGTTCAGAAAACTGAAGATCAGAATTGCACTGTGTTCGGAGATATTGCCCGATGGGCGGCATCTAATATATTCACCGAATGTTATTCCGGTATTGTAGTCCAGTCTCGATAACAGCAGTGTTTTAAACAGAAAAATGAATATTATAATGATAATAAGCGACAGCTGTTCAGGAAGCGCCAAAATCGGCTTGAGAAATGCAAGTGCTCTGTTAATACGGGTGTTGACATAGGTTACAAAAGGGTTGAAAAAAAACTCGCTGCTGTTTTTAGAGCAGAGCCTTACAATCAAAGCAACAATTAAAAGATTAAAGATAAATGAAAGGTAGCGCATAATGTTTTTCCATGATTTTCCGGTGCCAATACAAACAATATCAGGATATGGTTATAATCTGATTTTTTCAAGAATATTCGCCGGAATTTGAACAGAAGATTATTCACAGAGACACAGAGGGTGTACGTTTCGTAGTTTTTTTATCCACCCGCTACGCTCGATTTTCAAGATTAAACAAGATTAAGAAAGGTACGTTTCGTAGTTTTTGACATAGCCTATAATATTGCCTGTAACATTATTATTGATAGGTAACATAAAAAATGTTACGGTGTGTATATATGTTACAGGAGGTTGACATGAACATAATACGAAACCTTGAAAGTTATTTGAATAAAACGCTGGGAGTTGATTTGCGCTCTGAGCCGTGGATGGGTTCTAATGTGCTATCCTTTACGTTAAGGGATCGTTATGGTTATTTTCAAGCGGATATTCTGGGATGCAGGTGCTTACTTGTCCTTGATAAAAGCGAAGATCACTGTACGCCATCTGTTATCCGCAAGCATATTGAGTTGATAAAAAAAGAGTGGCCGGAAGATGTTATATACGTACGGAATAAGGTGACAGCGATCACCCGTGAGAGGTTGATTCATAATAAAATCGCATTTGTTATTCCCGGCAACCAGCTTTATCTTCCTGCACTTGCGATAGATTTACGTGAACACTTTGCTTGCATATATGTTCCTGTTAAGTATCTTTCTCCTGCCGCTCAGGTTCTGGCTCTGCATTCGATTTATAAGCATTACAATGTTTTTTGTTCAGGATTGCTGAAAACGGAAATTGCCCGGCAGCTGGGTTATACAAAGATGACAATGACAAGGGCTTTTCGTG
>Ga0307990_1001352_pt1 | contig 20824 bp, 28 predicted proteins | sample EllFjometagen129_FD_203168 | JGI IMG/M metagenome (GOLD analysis project Ga0307990, IMG submission 203168) | Marine microbial communities from Ellis Fjord, Antarctic Ocean - #129 | ecosystem: Environmental > Aquatic > Marine > Unclassified | place: Southern Ocean | collected 2014-10-08
TGAACCTATTGAATCCCGAATTTTTCGCGGGTGATTTACGATCAATCTCAAGGGAGCTGTTTGGTGGTAAAGTTAATGTTGCCACAACATTGTTAAAATGATAAGGCATCAACTACTAAGGTTGTATAATCTTTTTCGGAGATATTTTTCATGGCATTTTCAATTGAAAAAATTGAATCAGATTTACTTAAACTACCCCGACAAGAACGGGCCTTTTTAGCTGATCGTCTTCTCGGATCCCTTGATGCAGAAGTTTTCAATGATGTCGAGGAGGCTTGGATTGAAGAAGCGGAGCGGCGTTACCAAGAATATAAAAGTGGTAAGCGACCAGGGGTTGCATCCCAAGCTGTATTTTCAGAAGCTGATTTAATTTTAAAATGATACCTGTTGTTTTTGATCCCGATACAAAATCTGAGTTCTTGAATGCTGTGCGTTATTATGAGGAATGTCAGCCTGGCCTAGGTAGGAGATTTAAAGAGGCGGTTGAGTCTGCAACAAAAAGTATTTCAACAGCTCCTTTTAGGTACAGAGTTTTACACAAACCTTTCAGGCGTTTGCTTTTATTCCAATTTCCTTATTCCATCTTTTTTAGTATTGAGCCAGACCACATCCATATAATTGCAGTTGCGCACTCAAAAAGAAAGCCAGGCTATTGGTTGAAGCGCAATTGAGAGTTACGTAGAATCTGCTCAAAAACCTGCAAAGAGCGGCCAACCACGTCCTTAAAAACTATCTCCATGGGCCTATAATCACGACCCTCAGAGGGAAGGTTGAGATTGGCAGGGGCAACATTTTTACAGTCGGGGTAAGATATCTTCAGTCTTAATTCTTAAATCTTGCCCCTCACTTGTGTGCAATATTAGATTCCGTAGGCTTCATCATGAGGGCCTAACAGAATAAATTTAATGGTATGATCAGGTGTATCACGGCAATCTGAACAAGCAACCACAACATCATCTCCCTTTTTCCGGCAAATTTCACAATACAGGTAGATGATAATGAAGTTACGTTTTACCGGGCACGAGTAAAATCCCTGCCAGTTTCCCTTAAGTGGTTCGCCGAAGGCAACAGGATTTTCAATAATCATGTCTACCTTCTGTTTAACCTGTTTTTTGATGGAAGCGTGTTTTTTGACGGCCTTCAGAAAAGCTGTTTCAAATCTAGAGTCCATCACTCCCCAAAGACCTCATCATACGAATGCCAGTTAGCCGTTCCGGTTTTAAGTTTGCTCTGAGCATCTTTCATCGCCTCTTGGAAAGCTGGATGAGAAAGAATTATTTCCACCTGTTGGCCCTCAACACGCCGTTTCAAGGATAGCAGGTATTGCGTTACTATATCAGCTACCGAAGTGCGATTTTCTGTGGCAAATATTTTGGCGAACTCCGCCAGATCACGGTCAAGACTTACATTGAGACGAGTTTTAGACATAATAATCCTCCATACATTTGTTCCCACTGTACACATTTCGGGAACAAATGTCAATAGTGGTCACTTCTTCAAGCTCTTTGTTCCGAAGAATGACATGAATAGATTGTATTTTGAGACTGTTATCAAATCTCCGCCACACCTTCAAGGCCTCCTGTTTGAATCTGAGGCTATAACCCATCAAGCGTAACCTCCGTAACCTCTATTTCCGGTTGATCATTGCGTCTGTCTGCAAGAGCGTTAAGTTCTAGATCATGAAGTTTTTCTATGAGACAACCAGCCACAATGGTTTCAAGCTGTTCCACTAAATAGAGAGGGAGAGATAAGAGATCATATCTAATCTGTTTACGCTGTTTGTTCTCCTGAATTACAGTATTAAGATGTTGCACTGAGGGAAGCTTTGTGTCAATTTTTACAGCAAGGGGCGCATCTTTCGTGCCCATGAACTGGTGTAGAGATTTCAAGCTACCCGAGGCACCTGATTTCACCTCAATGGGAATAATGCTACTTCTCATAGCCTAAGATAAGCTCTGCGAGCTGTTCTTCTCCTATTGCCAAAAGAAATTCAGAAAATGTCATAGGTCCCATATGCAGATACTGTATCCGACCCACCGGCATGGAAAAGGTGTGATCCTTTAATGCAAATTCCAGCAGAGAGCCGGCACCGACCACTGCCAGTTCAGGCATATCCTCATAAAAATAGCGCAGGGCGACAATCGCCTCGGGAATAGCCTGAATTTCATCCAGGAACAAAAGATTACCTGGCGTGACAGAACCAATATTTGGAAGAAACTCAATTTGCTGGATAATTTTCTGCGGATCTTTACTCGAGAAAACAGATGTTAATTCCGGATGACGTTCCAAGTTCACCGTACATATGGCAATTTGGTTTTGCCTGGCAAACATCTCAACCAATGTCGATTTACCCACCTGCTACTGAAACAAGAGGAAAACATTGAAATTACAGCCGATTTAAGTTTATAGCCGGATGAGGCTCATAATCCGGCCGGATTTCATCGATGGATCTGGTTAAATCATATTGGAATTGCTGGGTGATGTACAACTTTATCATCTCTTTTGAAGCCCCTTTTCGAGCAAGGAAAATTGAAACTGCAGTGGCTTACGCCCCTTTAATACCTTCTGGATGATTATGGGTAAAGGAGGCAAAGTATTCCGCTTTGCGTAAGACATCGTCCAGGGTTTCAAAGGCATAACCAACCGGGCTGGTTCTCATCGCCGAGCCGTTGCCCCAGCTATTGTAAGGTTTGAGATCAAGTCCTTTGGCCCATTTATGAAATGAGCCCCATATCCAGCATCAGGATAACGGTCGTAATATTTTTTCATGACTTGTCCATAGTTGTCTTCATTTAAAATTGCTTCAGCTAGAGCAACCGTTAAGACGCTGTCATCAGTGAAGAATGCCTCCGGGCTGAAAAGATCAAATTCTTTACTCTTGATATTATCCCACTCATAAACAAAACCAATAATATCTCCGGCTATTGCGCCAAGCATAAAACCTCCTATTTTGTTTCAATTCGATTAGCGGCTTCTATAATCGCGTACATACCTTAAGACAGCATGATATTCTCGAAGGGAAACGACGAATCACGCCATACAACAAAAAAAACAGGGGCAATGAATTGCCCCTGTTTTTAAATGCATCAAGTCGACAATAAGACTAAGCGTCACGTCTGATTTTGCAGCCGATGGCTTTCAGGTTGGGCGTACCGTATTCCTTACCGAGAGTTTCCGTCGAAGTCAGCATATTGAAGTTTGATTTTTGCCATTCAAATTGGGTTTCCGGGGCTCCTTCGGGATACCACCAGCCGTGATCAGCGTTGAGCACTCGCCGATCGAGAGAATCTTTCAGTTTCGCAAACTGCATAATCTGACCATGTTTCGTCTCGATGACCACCGCATCGCCATCGGAAATTCCATATTGTTTCGCGGTATCCGGATGCATCTCGACAAGCGGTTGAGGTTGTCAGCCGTATAGGCGGGGGCTTCCTCCCAGGTTATTTTTTCCCATTTACCTTCTCCCCGAGCGCCAATTCACTTCAAAGAATGCCGGAGCCTGTCGGGATGGTTCAAACGGTCTGGAGATGCAATGCCTTTCGGACATATATAGCCTTTGTTGAGAAAGCCATCCAGATCGCCTTTTACTTTGACAATCTGATCATCTTTAACTCCAACCAAAAGCGCACAACCACCATGGTCCATGCGGGCTTCATTGGTGTACTTTTCCACCATCATTTCTTCAAACTCTTTCAATTCGGCCTCATCCATATCCCGACCACTTTTTTTGGCATTAGCCCGTTCCAAGATTGTCATTATGTGACCCGCTATACTGCCTGACATTACCGATGTCCGGCCACGCATGGTGTTAAAGTAATGGGGAAAAAGGGGTTTTCCCCTTCTTCCCCACTAAGGAAGGCGGCTGCCAAGATAATCAGCAAGATCAGTCGAAAACACCTATTTTTTTAAATTCTTCAAAGTCCTCTGCGGAATATCCGAGACCCATTACAACTTCCCGGGTATGAGTTCCGGTCACTTCACCAATCTTATGGTATTGCGGCCTGGTCTCGGAAAAAATTATCGGATTGGCAATCTGTTCAACCGATCCCCCTTCAGGCAGTTCGAGATCAACAACCATACCCCGTGATCGAATATGCGAATCGTTAAGGGCTTCAGCCAGGGACAGAACCGGTTCAACACAAGCATCGACACCGGAAAATTCTGCTACCCACTCATCCCGGGTCCTGGTTTTAATACGCTGACCGACTTGTTCCTTGACCTTTTCCAGATCCTTCGGTACCACTCCCTGCTCGATAAGTTCGGGACAACCCACAACCTTACAGAAGGCTTCGAAAAACTTGGGCTCAAGACCACCAAAACTTATATATCGGTCATCTTTGGTAATATAAAAATCATACAGTGAACCGCCGTTGAGAAGCTCGCCTTCACGCTGTGGCTCAAGACTGCCATCGGCCAGGAGCGCAGCGCCGGCAAAAGTATTGAAAGCCAACGCTCCGTCAGTCATTGAGATATCGATATGCTGCCCGCGACCGCCGGCACTGCGATGCAGAACCGCAGCCAATATACCGATAACGGCATTACTGGAACCGGCTGCAACATCGGCAATCTGCATACCGGTCAGCACCGGCCCGGCTTTCCGCAGACCCGAATGAGCCATCACTCCGGCGCGGGATAGATAGTTGATATCATGACCCGCTTTCGGGCTCATCGGACCCGACTGGCCGTATCCAGTCAGCGAACAATAAATAAGAGCCGGGTTTATCTCTTTTAAGTCAGCATAACCAAGACCCAGTTTTTCCATGACCCCGGGCCGGAACTGTTCCAGGATAATATCATATTCCTTGACCAGTTCCCGAACCATCCCAAGCGCCCTGTCACTTTTCAGATTCAGGGTCATAGTGCGCTTGCCCCGTCCCAACCAGGCAAGATTGGCCGAAATCCGCTTTTCGGAAACAAACGGCGCCATATGTTCAGCAAAGTCCACTCTGGTTCCCGACGATATACGTAAGACCTCGACCCCGAGATCGGCCAGCAACATGGATGCATAAGGGCCCGGCAGAAGGGTGGAAAAATCAAGCATTTTCAATCCAGTTAATGGTCCTGACATAAAAAACTCCATGGTTAAAGTTGAAATCAATAATGTTTCTTCTATAAATCAATTACCGGGCAAAAGCAACCACCTGCCATTTTTTTCGTCATATTGACATTAATATAGTTATGTTTTATATAATTTTACCACCTTCATATCCCCCCCCCACACGGCTACCCGAACAACTGCACCGACGCCTGAAAGATTCCGGCAAGGTTATCACTGAAGCGGAATTGAAATTGATGCTCAAAGACTACTATCGTTTGCGAGGGTTGGATAAAAACGGCGTTCCTACGGGATAAACTGGGAAAAGGTCTTCCTGAAGTATCGACTGGGGCGGCAATTCACAGTTAAAAATGTTATGCTTGTACAAAGCTCGCAACTGTTCATGACACCTCTTTTCCCGCTTACGAAGAAACTCAACAAAGTCACTATGCAGCCTCCCTTTGAGTGCCTCTTCATCGGCTCCCTGCTTTACAGTAACCGACCACCTGTAGCTCAACCCATCTTTAAGGAGCTCAAGCAGGAGCTCAGCCACCTGAATCCTCTTCAAAAACGGTAACCACTTGGTCCAATATGGGCTGGAGCTCCTGGTCGATACCTTTCAGACTCTCTAAGAGTTCAATCCGCTCTCTGTAGCTTGCTTGACAGGAGTTAATCAGTCGCATCGTAGAGACGCTCGGTCTCTACCCGTTCTAACTCTGTACAATCTTTTACCCCCAGAAGATTCATTAAAACCAGACCGTTTGAACCTGGCTCAAGCTGACCTTCGATCATTCCGGAAGTTGAATAGCGCCCTTCCCCACTCATCTGGGTTCATCTCGCGTAGACATCATCACGACCTTTGAAGAGTGACATGAATAGATGAATTTTTGCTAGGGAATTAGATGCGCTGTTTACATCTGGAGAGTGATTTGCGTCTGATGTTTTGTTATCTGGCAGATTTTTTTCTATTTTTATTGCAGAGGCGATATTTGGGGGCAGCTCCGGCTTTGTCAACTCGAGTTGAGCTTTCAAGTGGCTGTTTTCTTTTACCAGGCGATTATTCTCACCTAATAAAAGATTGTATTTTTCGAGCAGCTCATTGTAATCCATAATCAAATGAAAACTTCCCAATAGGTGCCAAAGCTACAAATTTCATATCCAGATGTAATGGGATGACGATAGTTTATTGGGTTCCCGTCCTGCTTTCTTGCAGCTGTCAAAATAGAAATCAACCGCTTCGTGAAAGGCATCTTTCAACTCGGCGACCGATTCGCCGTGGAAACCAACCGTATCCCGAATGCCGATGATATTGCCGAACAGGATATTATCATCTGGATCAAATTCGATTTTAGCTGTATAGCCTTTGTAGCTCAATGTATTCATAATTTTACCCCTGCTCTTTTGAGAAAATCCCCGGCGTTTCGTATTTGGTAGCGTTTGACCTCCTTGCCGGGATGCGGACGGTGAAAGTCACCTTTTTCATCGTTAAGAATGAATGAGACCCGCGATCAATCCCCTTCAATCAGTGTATCTCCCAAAGCGGCAAACAACGATTCAACCTTACGCCATTCAATATTACCTGGCGTGGGGTGGGAGAATATAGCCGCCAATATCTTTTTGTGTTTGCTATTCATATAATTGCAGTTGCGCACTCAAAAAGAAAGCCACAACCTACTCGGAAAAGCTGATTCCAAAAGTCAAGAAGACCTTGGATTCCACGTTGGCGGCCTACCAGAGCAACCTTGCCGATTTTGCCTCATTATATCAGGTTGAGATACAGCTGCTCGATTTTGAGAGAGTTATGCTGGTGGCGCGCTCGCAGACCTGGATTCGAAAATCGATGGTTGAGACCCTTGCCGGGAACTATGTTTCGGAAAATAAATAAAAAAGGGGAACGCTATGTACAGTAACAGATGGAAAAAAAGGATGGCTGTTAGCATGACGTCCCTTCTCCTTGTGCTCTTAAGTTTTGTGGGGCCAGCGAGCGCGCGTAAGATTAAACACTGGGTCGCGCCGATGGATTCGGCTTATATCTCCGATAAACCGGGAAAATCGCCGATGGGCATGGATCTGGTGCCGGTTTATGAGGGTGAGAAGAGAGCGCTTTCAGCGGGAACCGTCACGGTTGATCCGGTGATGGTCCAGAACATGGGGGTGCGGGTTGCGTCCGTCGAGCGGGGGCCTATCTACAGGAACATCCGGACGATTGGTGAAGTAGATGTGGCGGAGAGTGAAATCTCGGTCGTCAACCTCCGTTTTTCAGGTTGGATTGAACAAATCTATGCCGATGAAACCGGCCGGGAAGTCAAACGCGGACAAGGACTTTTTTCCATCTATTCTCCAGAGTTGGTCGCCGCCCAGAAGGAGTACCTGCTGGCCTATAACATGGGTGGGCCGGTCAGCGAACTGACCAAATCGGCGGCCGAGCGCCTGCGCCTCTGGGATATCCCGGAAGCCGAACTCAAAAAAATTGTCAGTCGACAGAATGTTGATCGGAATCTGGTTATCAGGGCACCGCGTAGCGGCTATATCCTGCAAAAAAATGTTGTTGATGGAGCTCGAGTCAAGGCCGGAAAAGATCTCTATCGCATCGGGAACTTAAAAAAAATCTGGGTGACGGCCGAAGTCTATGAGTTCGATGCGCCCTGGATTAAAGTTGGTCAATCTGCCAATATGGAGCTTTCCTTCCAGCGTGGTAAACAATACGCGGGCCAGGTGAACTATATTTATCCGACGCTGAACCGGAAAAGCCGAACCTTGAAAGTGAGACTGGAATTTTCTAATCCGGGTGTTGAATTGAAACCGGGTATGTTTGCTACGGTGCGTATTCAAGGGCAAAGAAAAGAGGAGGTCTTAAGAATCCCTACGGAAGCCATCCTCCACTCTGGGGAACGGCAGATCGTATTTATTACCAGTGCAATTGGTAAATACCAAGCTCAAGAGATTGTCACCGGCCTGGTCGGAGATGGACATCTGACCGAGGTGCTCTCGGGTTTGGCGCAAGGTGATACAGTCGTTACTTCCGGGCAATTCCTGCTCGATTCGGAATCCCAGCTACAGGAAGCCGTGCAGAAACTGCTGGCCACAAGGCTCCAGACAAATAACAAAGCGCAAGCCCAGGCCGATTCTGCGCCGCCGACCAGCGAACACGACCATAGTCAGGATAGCGGGAGTCTATATTTTACCTGTCCCATGCACCCCACGATTGTCCAGGATAGCCCGGGGTCCTGCCCGATTTGTGGAATGGATCTTGTGAAAAAACAGCATCAGTAACGGTTAAGGCAAGGATTGCCCATGATTAACTGGATCATAGAAAGCAGTGTCCGCAATCGCTTCTTCGTGATTATTATTACCGGTATCTTGATTGGAGTGGGGCTCTGGTCGATGTGGAATACCCCGGTGGACGCCATTCCCGATCTCTCCGATGTTCAGGTAATTATTTTTACCGAATATCCGGGCCAGGCGCCGCAGGTGGTCGAGGATCAAGTCACTTATCCCTTGACGACCGCAATGCTGTCGGTTCCCTACGCTAAGACCGTGCGCGGCTATTCGTTTTTCGGTTTTTCGATGACCTACATCATTTTTGAGGATGGAACCGATCTCTACTGGGCCCGCTCAAGGGTTTTGGAGTATTTGAACTTTGTTCAGGGTCGGCTGCCACAGGACGTGACTCCGCAACTGGGGCCGGACGCCACCGGAGTCGGTTGGGTCTATATGTACGCCCTGACTTCGGATCGGCATGACCTGCAACAACTGCGTTCAATCCAGGACTGGTATCTGCGTTATGAGTTGATGGCTCTGCCGGGGGTTGCTGAGGTCGCGAGTGCGGGTGGTTACGTTAAACAGTATCAGGTCGAAGTTGATCCGGAAAAACTCAGGGCCTACGGAATCTCCCTGCAACACGTCAATATGGCCATCAAGCGTTCAAATATGGATGTCGGAGGGCGCCTGCTGGAGATGGGCGAGACTGAGTTTATGGTTCGGGGAAAAGGTTACATAACCTCGATTGAAGATCTGGAGGTTGTGCCGGTAGGTGTTGATGAAGATACACATACGCCGATCCTGCTTTCTCAAGTTGCAAATATTCAGATCGGACCGGAAATCCGTCGCGGCATAATCGAGATGAATGGTGAAGGAGAAGCGGTGGCCGGCATTGTCATCGTCCGTTTCGGAGAAAATGCTCTTGAGGTTATTAAACGTGTGAAGGTGCGCTTAGGAGAACTTAAGGAAGGCTTGCCGGAAGGCGTGGAGATCCATACATCTTACGACCGTTCAAATCTGATCCTGCGGGCCATCGACACCCTGAAGAACAAACTGGTCGAGGAGATGATTGTTGTCGCCATGATCATCGTTCTCTTTCTCCTCCATTTGCGCTCGGCCTTGGTCGCGATTTTCACACTTCCGGTCGGCATCCTCGTAAGTTTCATCATCATGCGCCAGCTTGGCATAAATGCCAATATCATGTCTTTGGGTGGGATCGCCATCGCCATTGGAGTTATGGTCGACGCGGCCGTGGTCATGGTCGAGAATCTCCATAAACATAAAGAGAGGGAGCCCGGATTGTCTGTCATTGGAGAAAAGATTGAGGCCCTGGTGAGTGAACTTCCAAATACTCTGTCGGCCTATTCTGAGCGTGTCGTGGGCGGCAACTTTATCGATATAACCGTGCGTCGGAGCGCTGCCGCACGGTTTGGCCTGACGGTTGGCGATGTCCAGGATGTTATCAAAAGTGCTATCGGCGGCATGAATGTGAGTTTTACGGTTGAGGGTCTGGAACGCTATCCGATCAATGTACGCTATCCGCGCGAGTTACGTTCGGATCTGGAGTCTCTAAAACGAGTCGCCGTGCCGACGCCAATGGGGCATGCGGTGCCGTTGGCACAGGTTGCTGACATTTCGATAAGCAAAGGTGCGCCGGCTATCAAGAGCGAAAACGCCCGTCGCACCGCCTGGATTTATATCGATATCAAGACCTCTGATATCGGGGGTTATGTCAAACACGCCAGAGAGGTGGTGGCCGAACAGATTACGCTGCCACCGGGGGTTTCAATCGTCTGGTCCGGGCAATTTGAGTATATGGAACGGGCCAACCGGCGTCTGTTGGTCGTGGTGCCGCTCACCTTGGTAATTATCTTCCTGTTGCTCTACATTCATTTCCGCAGCATAACCGAAAGCCTGATTGTCATGCTGACCGTGCCTTTTGCCATGGTTGGCAGGGTCTGGCTGTTGGTATTTTTCGGATACAACCTTTCCGTGGCGGTTGCCGTCGGTTTTATCGCGCTGGCCGGCCTTGCCGCCGAGACCGGTGTCGTCATGCTGGTCTATCTGGATGGAACCTACGAACGCTGGAAATCCGCAGGCCGTCTGAATACCCTGGCTGACCTTAAATCTGTTATTATCGAGGGCGCTGTAGATCGGGTTCGGCCCAAGCTGATGACCGTGGCAACTACGACAATCGGCCTGTTGCCGATAATGTTCGGAACCGAAACCGGAACCCGAATCATGAAACGCATTGCTGCGCCGATGGTGGGCGGACTTGTCAGTTCGACCATCCTGACCCTGTTAATCCTGCCGGCGGTTTATCTGATTTGGAAACGTTGGACAGACCGCAAAGAACTGCTCCCAGCAAATCTTTGCACTCCGAACCAGAATGAACGTGAAGCTGCTGAAGAATTATCAAAAACCTGAAGGAGGAAAACATGAAACACTCGGTTGCCTATCTTGTAGTTTTCGTAGTTTTGCTATTTGCGAACCTTGGCCATGCCGACACCAGGGACTTCGACCAGCAGATGGAGTCCGTCCTGGAGGTCTACCTTGAGATCCCCAAAACTCTCGCTGCAGACAGGATTGATGGCGTAGTTGCGACCGCAAAAACCGTTGCAACCCTTGCCGAAAATCTTGACAGTGCAAAGGTTACGGGTATGCACGCGAAACATTACAAGAACATTCCGGCCAACATCAAAGCCAGCACCGAAAAACTGGCGGCCGCTAAAGATATTACTGCAATGCGTGAAGCATTGAAAGATCTTTCCAAACCGATGGCCTTGTGGGCGACGCTGAGCCAGCCGCAAGGTGTGAGCGTGATGTACTGCTCCATGGCTCCGGGATCCTGGCTGCAAATCAACGATACCGTTATCGCCAATCCGTATTACGGAGCAAAGATGCTTCGTTGTGGTGAAATTGTCGGCGGCAAAGGCGTCAGCGCATCGACCCTCCCCAAAAATGAATAATCATATTTGATCTAGTAACCTTAAACGAAGAATTAGGGTCTGAGTTAAATTAAAAAGATTATAAGGATCTCTCACAGAAATAAGCACGTCCTTAAAATCGCCGCTTTTTATAGCAAAGCCCTGGTAAAACCTGAAAGTTTTCATTATAATCTTAATGATACTTATAATGGAGACTCTAACAATTACGAAAAGATAACAATAGAAGTAAAAATTGTCTGTATCCGGTTAGAAAATTTCGATAATAGTAAATTTTTTTTAAAGGGTTTTCGGATTTGAAACAAATACATTCCGGGATATATAAGGTCTCAATCTTCATCCTTGTCACTTGGATGGTTTGCTTTTGTACGGCGGTTTCGGTTTCGGCCGGTTGCACCGATAGCGAGGTATGGACGGCTTTCCCCTCGACGGACAACCTTATAAAACAAGGGCTTCCGGTAAACGACCAGCTCAAAAATGACAGTGGTCCTACGGTAAATCAGGACGCCACAAAAACCTACTCCCGCCGCTGGCAGGGCGGCTCCAGCAGCTGGGGAGCGAGCGTCACGCTAACAATCCACCCAAACGCGAAACTGGCCGCAGATACGGTCCAAAAATATGGTGACGGACTAACGAAATCCAAAGCGGGCGTCGCTGTCAAAATCGGCGATCTGGGCTTCAAAACAAACGATCTCATGCGCCCCTACTACATGATTCAAAAAAAGTGCCTGGTGGTTACTTTCTATACTTCGAGCCCGCGCCGAACCATGGTGGGAGATCAAGACCAGACCGTAAATCAGATCGTCAACAGTCTGGGTGCTCTTTCCTGCTGCCAGGCCAACCCCACCGGCCCCCAGACCCAGCCGGCAAACGACTGTCCCATATTATCTGACATCGGTTTTGCGCCGGCAAACCCAACCCCGACCGATACGGTCTCGTTCACGGCGAAAGCGACGGACAAAAACGGTGACAAAATCGACTACACTTGGAAAATTCAGGATTTCAACGGGAAAATTGTGCGCCAGTTGAAGGGAGCCAAGGTCTCTTGGAAGAACCCTCCGGCAGGCAACTACAACTTGCAAGTAACCGTGAAAGACGCCGACCCTAACTGCATCGACTGGCAGAATAAAAAGCTGGTTGTCCTGCCTAACCCAACTCTCCCCAACCTGCCGCCCACGATTCGGTTGTCACTATCTCCGTCCCCGCCGTTGACCACGGGCAACGTTTTGATTACGGCCGTAGTGATCGATCCCGACGGCGATGCATTGCGGGGAGGATGGGGACACACTAACACGGGCGGAGTACCGGGCGGAAGATACCCTAAACTACAAACCATTCCCGGCACGAGTGGCCTCTACCAACCAGTAAAGAAAAGAAACGGTAATACCTTTACCTGGAAAGGCCGGGTCGAAGCTGGCCCTCAGGAAATGACATTCGGAGCGGAGGACGTCCGGGGGGGCAAGTCCCGAAAGACAATTTCATTTGTTGTCATCGACCCGGCAGCCCCTCTTGCCATAACCCTTGTCAAAACCCCAAAAGCATACTCAAGCCCTTTACAATCGCTGAATTTTAAAGTAATCGACAATGCGCCGACGGGACAAAAGTTGACCTACAACTGGTGGATCGACGGCAAACGCGAGAAAAATTGGAATAAAAGTACGGTCACCTGGCCCAATCCAAGCCCAGGCTATCACGAAGTAAAGGTACAGGTTTGGCTAAAATCGGGAGCAACCGCCACCGATAAGGCAAGTTTCACTATCACCTCAACGCCACAACCACCCCCGGCCCAAAATACCCCGCCCTCAGTAAAGATTGTTCGCTTGACAAGTAAGCCAACGGTCGGCAAACCGGTCAATTTCAAAGCAATTGTAACCGATCCAAACAAAAATGATACCCATCTCTTTACCTGGCGGCTTGGTGGAAATCTGATAGGAACAAAGTCGAGTACCAGTTGGCAGACCAAAACCGCTGGAAGCTATCAAGTAAAAATAACGGTTTCCGACGGCACGGACAGGGACTCGGCCACACACACCTTCCAGGTCACAGCCAAACCAGCGGTCGTCACCCCGCCACCACCACCGAAGAGGCGCTCCATCATAAAAAGCGCTGCACTATTCCATACTAACGCCATCCATGGTTACGGCAACGCCAGCAAATTCCAAACTGGTGAGGAGATCGGCCTTCGCCTAGAAATCAACCCCGTCTCAGCTAGCCACCGCATAGAAATAAACTGGCTCGACCCCCGCCGGAGGCGCTCCCAAAATCGCGCCATCGACATGACCGGGAACATGCCCGGAAAAATTCGGCTAGTAAAAGATTTTCTAAAAACCAACCCTTCGGAAATCTCCGGAATCTGGGCCGTGGAAATTTTAGTCGATGGCCGCTTTGAAAGAAATCTAACTTTTTCTCTGGCCACTTCCGGTTCAGTTTTTTCAGCACCCAGCAAACGTCGCCCCGGCACCAATCCGGGAGTTCCCCAACCGCGACCGGCACCGGGCAGCGGTTGGAAAAACGCTTTTTAAGCGGTTGATATAGGTTTTTCAGCTATTTTATTTGATGTAAACTTGATGTAAATTCAGAGAAAAGAAATGTTAATGTTTACGATCAGCTGGAGGGACCAATCAGATCCAGATTGAAAATAATGGCAACAATACTCAAGGGTATTATGAATATTAGAGATAAATCGTACGGATAAGATAAAACGACAGCCTTTTAAGCTGCCCGCAAAATTTCACCTTCACGCCGGACAATTTCGACAATTGTACTCATATCATCTTCCCCCCATTGATCATTATATTCCCTGCTATTTGCTGTTGAAATTAGGGTTGACTTGTAATTAACAGCATTCTCGACCCACAAGCAAGAGACCGTTATGCTGCAGCAGATTAGATTATTGCGACCACCACACATAGCGACATCCCCGCAACCCGGATTTTTGCCAGGAAAGGTTTTGAGTAGACAACCGTCTCAGAGATTGCTAAAGGTACCGGGATGGCACCTTCCAGAATATATTTTTATTTCAGCAGCAAAGAAGAGATTCTTTTTGCAATCATTGAAGATTTTCTTGGAGCCAGCATAAACGGCCTCAAAGATCACCTTGAAGGGATTGAGGGGGCCCTTAACAAACTCCGCAAAGCTTTGTGGTTCCACTGCAAATCCTACTCATCCAGTCGCGAAAAGATCAAGATTGTTCTCGAATCCAGATCTTATCCCCGTTTTTACAACTCCCGGGCTTATGAAAAGCTGAAACAGTACAGCCAAATCTTCACCTCCATCATTGAAAATGGGATTGCTGAAAAAGCCCTGCACAACATCTCATCAGCACGCATACTTCGCGACATGATCCTCGGCACCGTAGACCACATGGCCATAAACTGGACGGTGAAAAACGGTCCCAGCCCATTGGCGATGACTGAGCACTTGTTCAGCTTAATCACCAATGCTACGACCAGTCAAAACGAAGAGGTTGCCCCGCTCGCCAAGAAAGAGCTCAAACGCAAAAAGATCATAAATTCCGCTACCCGCCTATTTGCGGCATCCGGCTACAAAGCTACCAAGAGAGCCGGTTTAAGGGGAGAGTTCCTCCCATCTGGCTTCTTTTTTTTTAACAATCTGCGAAAAAGGTGTCCACTAGATACTCTTTCGTTAACAAAAGGCTGAGGATATCACGATGAACACGATCACAAAAAAAGATCTGGAATATGCAAACAACAGTGAACACTGGTTAGCCGAAGAAGAGAAAATCTATGAGCTATGGGAGAGAGCCGAAAATCCGGGTGGCCAAAAGCAGATCGACCGCCTAAAAAAACAGGGCAAAAAGCCAGTGCGGGAACTCATCAAGCAGCTCATTGATGTGGATACAGAATTTTTTGAGCTGAGCCGGGGTGCCGGATTTGGTATCAATTACGAAACAACCAAAGATGTCCCTTCGGCCGGTCTCGTAACCGGCCTGGGTAAAGTACACGGCAAATGGGCTATGATCATTGCTAATGACAGCCGCGTTAAGGCCGGCGCATATTATCCCATCAATTGCAAAAAACATCTGCGGGCCCAGGACATTGCAGATCAATGCGGACTTCCGTGCATCTATATTGGGGATTCCGCCGGAGGTTTCCTACCCATGCAGGACCGGGTGTTTCCGGGACAGGGCCAATTTGGACGTTTTTTCTACAATATGAGCCGGATGTCCGCCAAGGGCTTGAAACAATACACTTTGAGCACCGGCGGTAACACCGCCGGAGGCGCCTACATTGTTTACCTGGCTTGCGAATCGATCATGATTGACAAACTGGCCTACTCTTTTCTGGGCGGCCCACCGATGGTTAAGGCTGCCATTGGGGAAGAGGTCACGATGGAGGCTTTAGGTGGAGCCCGGGTGCATACCGAAATCTCAGGTGGAGCTGATCATTTTGTCAGGTCTCAAGATGAGGGTATCGAGAAACTGCGAGAACTCCTCTCTCACGATCCCATGCAAAAACTCCATATAGAGCGACGTCCCGAAAAGCCACCTCGGGTTGCCTCTGACCATCTTTACAAAGTACTGCCAAAAGACCCCTATCGCGGCATAAAAGTTCGAGAGGTTATTGCCGCAATTGCGGATGATTCCCAGTTCACTGAATACAAACAAAATTACAGCCCGGGAAGAGGTGATACTATTGTTTGCGGCAAGATCCGCTTGAAAGGACTTCCTGTCGGCATCGTTGCCAGCAACAGTATTGGGGTTATCTTTGTTGAGGCGGCCCGCAAAGCAGCCGAGTGGGTAATTCGTTGTTGCACTCAAAAAATCCCGTTACTCTATATTCAAAACTCGCCCGGCTACATGGTGGGGACCAAAGAAGAGTACGCCGGCATCGGGAAATACGGTTCAAATCTGGTCCGGGTCGGAGCCTGCGCCAATGTCCCCAAGATCCAGTGGGTTATCGGCCCGGATCATGGTGCCGCCAATTACGGGATGTGCGGGCGAGCCTACGACCCTAATTTCATCTTCAACACCATGCGCGGACGGACATCGGTAATGTCAGGCAGTACCGCAGGCCACATCCTGACAACCCTGGAACGGGCTAATGCCAAAAAAAGTGGGCGGGATATGGATGAGGATCAATTGCAAGAGTTCGAAAATATGATGGTGGAAAAATACACCAATGAAGCCCATCCATTTTACACCGAAGCCCGCCTCTACCATGACGGCACCCTGCCTTTTAAAACATGTCGTGACGCTTTGGCAACAGCTTTTGAAGTGTCATTGCTGCAACCGATTCAAGAATCGCATTTCGGCAATCTCAAGTTCTAGCGCCGGAACTTTATTTTCAAAAAAGAGTTCTTCAAGGAATAGATAATATGGAATATGTCAAGGGCAAAACCTACGAAGAACTGGAGATCGGAGAAACCGCTTCATTCAGCAAAACCATCACCGAAACCGACATTTGTCTGTTTGCGGGCATCAGTGGTGACTTTAATCCCATGCATGTCGATGACGACTACGCAAGCAAAACTAAATTTAAAGCCAGGATTGCCCATGGCCCGTTATCGCAGAGTCTGATTGCTCCAGTGCTGGGGACAAAACTGCCGGGACTGGGAACCGTGGCTGTAGAGCTCTTTAGTCGCTTCCTGGCTCCAGTTTACCCTGGCGACACGATTACAGCAACAGCTGAAGTTACGAAGAAAATGGCCGCCAAAAAACAGATTCGCCTGAAATTGACCTGGACAAACCAAAAACAAGATCTGGTGATAGAAGGAGAGGCCCTGGTCTCACCTCCCAGGTGATAAAAAAAAGCTATAAAAGTTGACCTTGGAGCCGGGATTATTCTTATGAGTGAAGAAAAATCCCGGAAATTCCGCCAAAACCGGCAGTTTCTCCAAAAAGAGAAGCACCAAGTCTACTTTATCGGCGGCGGCCATGCCCGACCCCGACAGAAAAAGATCTCCCGCAAACTCATCTGCCGAGTTTGAAAACGATAGTTGTCTCGACCAGGGTTTTAACTTTAGCGCCATTAAGCATACCTGGTTGAAAACGCCAATTTTCAACCGTCTCCTGCACCGCTTTTTCAAAGTATCCAATCGGCTCGGCCTTAATAATTTTGAATCCCTCGACGCGCCCCTGACGGGTCACAAAAAAGCGAATCTTAACAGAGCCCTCAATCCCGCGCCGCCGCGCTAAAAAAGGATAAATCGGCTCCATCCGAGTCGTGCTCAGAGGTTCGCGATCAACTTCGCCAACCCGATAGAAATCAGGCCGGACCAGAGTCGGAACTGGGGTCACGGGAGCTTGCGGCAGGGGCTCAAGTTTAAAGTCACTCTCAATGCGGGTCTCAACTTTTACTTTTGAGAGCTTGATTTCGGGATTTATTTCCGGGATCGGCAGAGGTGGTTTTAAGATCTCGGGCGGCGGCTCCGGAAGTTCAAGTTCAGGCCGGGGCTCAGGTTCAAGAGGGGCGCGGGATTGCTCCTGATCGAGTTCTGCTTTATCGATAAAGATCGGATCTTTGAGCAGGCGCGGCAACTCGCGGGGGCTTCCACCACCCCGAAAAAGCCAGGGGATCAGAGCCATAATCAGGAGATTAAGAAGCAGCGCCCCGGCCAGAGCCAGAGGCAGATCCCGCTTGCGATGATGATCACAGGACATAATTTACCGATTTCATCAATTTTGTGGAGTTTCGGCCGCAACCGCGATGCGCTCAGCTCCAGCCAAACGGCATTGATCAAGAACCTTTACGGTCAAACCGGTGGTCACGGTCTTATCCGCGACAATAACGATACTGCCATCCGGATTCTGGGCCAGAAAACGTTCAGTTACGGCCCGAATACTGCGCACATCGATCCTCTGGCCATCAACATAGATCTGGCCCTTGGCATTGATCCCTAATCGGAGACCGCTCTGCCGGGTCTCTTCAGCGGTCAAAGCCGCCGGCCGATTAACCTCAACCCCCGATTCGCGGACAAAGGTCGTAGTCACGAGAAAGAAGATCAAGAGAATAAAAACCATATCCAGCATCGGCGCCATATCGACCTGCGCCGGTTTACGCTCACGCCGCAGCCGGGCCCGCACATTAATCATGAAAGCTCCTTCATTACGCCGGCGCGAAATTCATCCATCCTCTGGGAAATACGAAAAATCCGCCGGCGCAGGAAACCAGCCATAAAGAGACCGGGAATCGAGACAAAAAGACCGCTCTGGGTCGTAATTAGAGCTTCAGCAATCCCGTTGGCCAGGGCCCGGGGATTACCGGTGCCGTAAATCGAAATCGCGTCAAAAGTTGAGATCATCCCCTGTACCGTCCCCAATAGACCGAGGAGCGGGGCAATTGAAGCAAGTGCATAAATATAGTTGACATGGCGACCGAGACGTTCGGTTTCACGGGCAATCAGGGAGTGCAAAAGGGCCAGGTTATCACGACGCACAAAACTCATCGACTCAATGAAATGGCCCACCACATGACAGAGCGGCGTCCCGAAAAAGTCATCGACGAGGCGCCGCTCCCGGACCGCCGCCAGGGCTTCTGAGATTTCCATATCGCGCTGATTTACGGCCCAAACCGACTGTAGTTTAAGCAGAATCATAATCCACATAACAATGGAGATCAGGATAATCGGCACCATCAAGGGACCACCCCGATAAAAATAATCAAGAATGTCGAAAAAAAACTGCATTAATCACACACACCTTGACTTGAACGCAAAAAAAAATAAACTCATCATTCATCCTTCATCTTTGTACCCCGCCCCTGCAGGGCGATGCTCAAACTGACCGATTTCTCCTCCATATCACCGATTATAGCATCAACTCGGCGGGCAAACCAGGTATGCAGCAGGATAATCGGAATCGCGACCGTCAAGCCCAGTTTGGTTGTAATCAAGGCCTCAGAGATGCCGCCCGACATCATCCGCGGATCACCGGCACCATAGACGGTTATCACCTGAAAGGTATTAATCATACCGGTCACAGTACCCAACAATCCCAATAACGGGGCGATCGCGGCCAGCACCTGCAGGGTAGGAAGGAATTTTTCGAGGCGGGGCAACTCTTTAAGAATAGCCTCTTCCAGAACACTCTCAAGGACATCACGGGCCGCTTGACGTGCTCCCAGGCCGGCTGCCAGAACACGAAAGACCGGCCCTTTTTTATTCTCCAAGAGCGCCATGCAACGTTGAAAATCACCAGCTGCAACCAGCTCAATAATTGACCCCATCACCTTGTCGGTATTACTCTTAACCCGGCTTAAAAAGAAAAACCGTTCAAGACTGAAAATCAGAGCCACAAGCCCGACCAGAAGAATAGGCCAGACCAGGATCCCGCCGGAGCGCAGCCGCTCCCAACTGGACGGGGTCAGCGCCAGACGCCGGACAGCATCACCGCCGGAAAAATCGAGATAGACCGAATCACTCTCTTGAGCGATAAACTTCTGCAAATTTTTAGAGACCCGCCAGCCCGGCTTTGAAACCGCCAGCAGAGCATCATTTTCAGAGCCGTAAACGGCATAACCGCAACTCCCGTCAGCCGCATCCTGATAGATGGTCGATAAAGCCCCCAGGCGCACAATCTGCCCCTCTGTCCGGCGCCCGTCAAGACCGACGAAGGGGCCTCGCGAACGTCTAACTTCGGCCCCGGCCTGCATCTCATCAAGATAGAGATTGGCAATCGCCACAATCTCACGCATCCCGGGATAGGCGGTCTCTTTCAAAATCTGCCGCAGGGGCTCGAGACGCCCCGGCCCATCTCCAGAGACCGGAGAATTTTCCAACATCGTCGAGAGATCACGCGCGCTGGTGCGCACGACCCCGGCCAGCTCATTAAGTTTATGCAGAGCCAGGCGACTTTTCTTCTCCAGATCCTGTTGTTCCTGAGCCAGTTTTTCGAGCTCTTTCTCCTGGCCGTCAATTATCTTTTTAAGCTCGGCAAGCCTTTGCTCGGCCCTTTTCTTGGCGGCTTTTGCCGAATTCCGCAAAGCCGTGATTTCTGCCTGGCTGAGACGGTTTTCAACCTCAGCCGCCTGTTTCTCCTGCGCGACTTGAGTCGCAGCCCTTTGCAATAAACTGGAACCCTCTTCCGGAACGGCAAACACCGGTAAACCTGTACTCAGAAACCATAAAAAGAGGCTCAAAGTTATAAAAAGACACACTCGCACTCTCATGGCTGACCTCCAGCCACCGGCAAACGGACAAGATCGAAGGCCCGCTGTTTGAGGGTCATGCGCAAGGCCTCTTTGACGGCTTCGTGGCCGGTCCCCGACAAAAACTCCCAACTTTTGCTTTGCCGGTCAAACCACCCCGCCCGATCGCCATCGAGCGACAGGTAGTAGAGACCAACCCGGCCCAGGCGCAGCATGCGCACGGTGGTTTCGACGCCATCCAAGTTAAAAGACTCTTCACTGACCTCAAAACCCCGGCCAAATCCGGTCTCGATCTTAAGGACCTCCATAACCCGGCGCAACTTTTCGGCCAGATCAGCATCATAACTGCTTAACAGATCACGCAGATCGGCCAGACGCCGCTCTCTTTCGAGGCCGGCAAAAGGCAGGTCAGTCAGGCGAAAATCTTCGATACGAGCCACCAGTTCATCCAGATAGGGTTCCAGGCGAATGCCGAT
>Ga0307990_1001353_pt1 | contig 20822 bp, 22 predicted proteins | sample EllFjometagen129_FD_203168 | JGI IMG/M metagenome (GOLD analysis project Ga0307990, IMG submission 203168) | Marine microbial communities from Ellis Fjord, Antarctic Ocean - #129 | ecosystem: Environmental > Aquatic > Marine > Unclassified | place: Southern Ocean | collected 2014-10-08
ACTGCCTTGAGTTCCCGAATCCCCTTGTGAAGCCCCAACATTCTGCACAAACCACTGAATCCTTGGCAGTTTCGATTCTTTGGCAGGATCAGCCACAACCGTGCCATAGTACTCATCATAATGTAATGCACCCAGCACGGGTGGCTCGCGAGTCTCCTGCCCCTGTGAATCCGTGGCTGTCACGGCCCAACGCACCATATCACCAGCCTCGTAAAAGCCCGAGGGTACTGTCACAGAATAAAAACCGTCGCCAGCCACAGCATCCGCTCCCAAGCCATCATCCTTCATGACCAGAGGCATCTCAGACAAATAGTTGATGCGAACATCAAGCGACACCATCTCAACTGGATCATCCAATGCCAGGATACGAGCCGTCACGACAAAATCGTCAGTTTCATTCAGCCCTTCTATCAGAGCAGTCACATCAAACACGCCAGGCCCACTGGTCACCTGAATACGTCCATTAGACCTCCCCGGTGTGGGTATCGCAAGATAGCCCCCTTTTTCCAGGGTGGTTTGTGTACTGGATTCCACAATGCCAACCAGCTCCGGCAGCACAAGCAAATCAGAACTACCCGCATTGGTGTTCAATCCATGTACAGCCAATACGTTTTGTCCGGTCATCAAGACATCCATACTCTCATTCGACAGAACAAACTCGGCATACACCTGAGCCTCTGAATCCTCCCGGGTTCTCAGGGCCGAAGCATTCCACGTCAAGTCATCGTCGATTGGGGCATTATCACGAGCCACTTCAAAACCATTGAGATAGGCCACAAAGGCATCTTCATACTTCATCCGCAATGTCAAACCGGTGAAATCTGCGGCATTCTCAACATCAAAAACCACTCGACAGTACACCGAAGGATTCACATGACGCATGGCCCCTGTGTCCAGACCAATAAGATCAGTATCATCAAAACCCGGCTCAATCCAATCCAATCCCAGGGAATCATCTACAGGAATCCATGCCGTGGCCTGAGCCTCTTCGCCCACCAACAAGAAATCGCTCACTGAGCCCCCCAAGCTGGAAACACCATATGAGACACCCTCAAATTGAACAGGATATTCAAAATAGCTCACAACATTCGCTCCGCTGGAGTCAACCAGGGCCACAACACCAGGCGACCGACTCAGTTGGAAGTTGGCATGCAAAGGCAAGGAAACCTCTGTCCGATCCTTACCTGACGCATATATCATCAGATAGGCGTCCTCCTGCAAAACCACACCATCCGGCACAGCCCACATCATCAAATGATCCAGGGAGTCAGTTAAGAACCACCCGTCCAAATTCACCGGCTGATTCGACGTATTATGCAGCTCAATCCAATCTGACATATCGCCATCGTCATCCTGGATCTTGTCATTCACCGCCAAAAACTCAGATATCACCACGCCCTGGGCCCTGCCAGTGGAACCTGAACACAAGCACAGAAAAACAACCACACACAACAATCCGGAGAACCCTCTACTTGTCATATCACACCTTCTTCGCTTAAATGTCTATTCCTGACCCAGCCCAATTGTCCCATTTTAGCACATTTACCGTCCTGGATGCAAGAATCAGCCCATGGCCCGAAAAAGACCTAGAAGAAGGTGAAATTCCACATTATCTACTGTGGCCACGTAGCGACATATTGTCAAATTTAACGATCCCTGGCTCAGACAGACTGCGAATGCCGCCAGTATCCACTGCCACAGCAACGAGTTCAAACTCATAACACCTTCTTCAAGCTTCATGGGCCATTGGGCAGTCCACGCATCCTTGGCACTTCCGTTTTGCCCCATGAGAATTCCATCCAGATAGAATGACACGATTAATCCCACCATCATACTCTTTACTGTTCATCACATTCAATCCCTCCCATCGCAACCTCGGATAATCCTGTCCCTCGCAGATCATCCACGTATCAGTAAAATCCCAACCTGCATTCATAAAGATACCATTCTGCTGCATTTCAAAAATAGTCAATCCATATAGGGTCTCCGGCTCAGGTATTTGCCACCCGATCGATCCGATGCTTTGCAGCTCACTACTAATTTCGGTATTCCACATGCACTGAGAGATGATCCCCCACTGACTACCTGTAAAAGCTCCCACCGAGAATTGCCCAGAAATAGCCCCGGAACAATAGCACATGTTAATCAGACCATTATTACTACCCGTCACCCCTCCAAGACCGATTGCCCCTTCGACAATGACCTGAGCATACGAATTCTCAAGAATGCCTGTGTGATGCCCCACAATACCCCCAATCATTCGCCCCCCAGAGACACGTCCCTGAATGGCACAACGGCTGATTAGCCCTTTGTTTTTTGCCGCCAGGAGCCCTATTCGCCAGGTTTCGCCAATACCCAACCAATTGGCATCAACCATGCCTAACTGGGTCACCACAGAAGATTCGGCAAGCATGCCGAACAAACCACCATGAGCATGTGTTGTTCCCTGCATGCCAAATAATGTGTATCCCTGACCATCCAAATGCCCGGCAAAATATGGAATCACCACAGGCGACCATTCGATACCCGACATATTAAGATGCGATCATCACCTGAAATAACAGCATTGAGCACACATAATCGCTGCACATGGGCGTCTGGTCCCAGTCGTCCAAATAGCCCAAGAAAACTGTTGAAAGGATTAGAGGCTACAATATACATATTGGAAATGGCATACCCCTGCCCATCAAATGAGCCATTATAGGACATATCTGGGGGCATAAGCGAACGCCTGGAAGATTTGACTTCTAACCTTATATTGCCCGCAATAACAGGTTCACTAAACACCCGCCCACCTGGCAAATTCGGGTCCAGGTCAATGTTGTTGATCAGGACAAAGCATTTATCTAATAAATTGGGATCTGAGCCAATGGAACATAATTGATCAGCAGTCGCTATTTTGTATGGATCACCTGGCGTGCCCTGCCCACCGGAAAAATCATAAGCCTTGGCAGACACAGTCAAAATTAGTGTCATCCAAAAAATGTTTTGTCTCGCTCTCATGGCTCTTCCCTTTCAATTTGTTACCACTCGGTTTTTCGGTGTTCTCTATCCACTCCCCACTACGCGCTAGCCACTTAAAAGCCCCATGCAAGTACAGACGGGCTCCAGGTGTGGTACAAGGGAGAAAACGCCTCACAAGGGGGAAAAACAGGGCTTTCCGGCCAATGTGTGCGCGTAAAAAACCGCGTCTTGTTCTAGACGTAATGTCTGTTTTGCGTGAAAGCAGGGACCGTTATGACATGAAAAAACGAATAATGGCGTTAGCTATAAATGACGTCCTGCCCTTTAATCTCTCAATATGCTCTATTAGACGATTCTGAAGACTATGAGTCAAGGCAATACTCCAACCACGAAAAGCGATTCCCTGTTGATCTATTCCACCAGTGCCATTGCCTGAAACCGTGAACCGTAAACCTTTTCAAACAGTGAACCACCACTTATTTAAGATCTGAGAAAAATCGACCAAATCGAGGCTGGTATTTGTCTTTGATGTTAAATGACGCAGCAATACCCACAGCCCGACCAATAATGTTTTTTCTGGGGACAAATCCAAAAAACCGGGAATCTAGGCTATTATCCCGGTTGTCGCCCATCACAAAATACTGGCCATCCGGTACAATCACAGGGCCAAAATTGCGTCTGGCTCGAACTGCTGGTGTGATCATAATAGAATGTTCGCAGGCTTCAAGCTGCTCTACTGAAAACTGGCTGTGTGCCAGGAGGGTCTCAGAAAGGTCTTCAAGGGCATTGGGATCAATCGCAGACTGAGGCATGGGCTGCTTATTAATATAGAGCTGATTGTTTTGCAGTTCCAGCACATCACCGGGCAAGCCGATCATGCGTTTGATCAGACGCACATCATCTTCCGGCGAAAAGCAGATAATGATATCGCCACGCACAGGATTTGACCATTGAGCCATACGTTGGAGCGTTAAGGGTACTCGTAATCCATAGGCGGCTTTATTAACGAAAACAAAATCACCCTCAAGGATCGTAGGATTCATAGAACCTGTGGGTACCCAATTAAAATCCGCCAACACGGATTTGACAGGAATTATCACGAATACAATCAGGAACAACGTGGCACGCCATTCCTTCCACATTTTCTTGGCCCAGGCCTTGGCTTTGTCTTTATCCATGAATTTCCTTATCGGCAGTACAAATACACCTCATTAAGTTAAACCATTATACGGCCAAGGATTTGTTGTGTTCAAGGACTTCTTTTCAGACTGCGTTCTATAAGGCTGTCAAAAAGTGAACTGATTTCCGCCAGGCCAAACGCTACTCCCCCCCCCAATGTTGCTGCACATCACGACAACCAGACTCCACTAGCCAGAGACTCTCAATCGTGTCCGTGTTTAAGACTCGCATCAACATAAGCCAGAAAAGCTTACCAAAAATCGCCACCACGCCCCCAATTAGAGTTCCAAGCCAATCATTGAATTCGTACTGCATACACGTATTTTGACCCACTTCACACAAAGTATAGACTGACAGATCGCGACAAACTCAACCTGCTTAACCCGATTCACATCGGCGTCATCTCAATCCACTACCCCAGAGTCCACCACCCGCAACAACCTCGTGCACATTGGGGCAATCACTTTCCCGTTGCCTAAATGTATGCCCCTCCGGTCTGCTTCCATCAAGGCAACCAAGCTCTAATCATATCGAAAATCATTAGGGTTTTTTCTTCTTCTGCAACGTACGTGTAAAACCCGACACAATCCACCATTCTCACACGCCACCCAAAATCTAGATCAAGTTTTTAACGCATATGACCGACCCCATGTAAAGTATTTTCGAAAAGGCCCAAAAGCGGCTAAACCATCGCAAACATAGGGATTCGTGACGTCCTACGTCACCTTCTCGTCGCCAAAACATCATCCCTCAGAACTCTTTTTTTTGTTTTTTTCGAATTTCCACTAGCTTAAATTTCGGCATGTGCTATAGTGCTCGACCTCGGTAGCAAACGAGGCAACAACAAAAAGTTAATAAGTGCAAAAGTTTGATTCGCAGAGGTGACCATTTCCAGAGAGAAATGACTCACTTCAACTCCTTGAAAAACGAGGGATCAAAAAAAACTTTTAAAAAGTTGCTTCTTCCGAGTTGACAACTAAAAACAAATCACTATGATGTATGTTTTCAACGTCGGACGACGAAACAGTCATTCCGACGCAAAAAAGCAGTATTATAAGTTCTTTGACAAGTTAACAGTTAAGCCAAAATATGTAGTAGCGAAAGTGCAGCAACCGGGGCGAATACGCTTGCCTTGGATTGCTTTAAACAACCGGCGTATTTAATACGTCAGCACTTTCGGTGCGTATGCTAGAAAAGTGTAGAGCCTTATTTTGACAAACCCTGTCCTTCGGGACAGATTTTGACAATTAAAATTGAAGGGTTTGATCCTGGCTCAGAACGAACGCTGGCGGCGTGGCTAAGACATGCAAGTCGAACGGACTATACAATTGAGTAATCGAGCGTATAGTTAGTGGCGAAAGGGTTAGTAATGGCTAGGTAACGTACCCCCTGCTTTGGGATAGCTATTCGAAAGGATAGGTAATACCAAATAATATCATGTATTTAATGTATATGATCAAAGATTTATCGGTAGGGGAGCGGCCTAGTTCCCATCAGCTTGTTGGTGAGGTAATGGCTCACCAAGGCTTTGACGGGTAGCGGGACTGAGAGGTTGGCCCGCAACATCGGGACTGAGACACTGCCCGGACCTCCACGGAGGGCTGCAGTAACGAATATTGTGCAATGGGCGAAAGCCTGACACAGCGACGCCGCGTGTAGGAGGAAGTCCCTCGGGATGTAAACTACTGTCAGGGTAAAGAAAGTCTGTTTCGGCAGATTGATCTAACCCGGAGGAAGTCACGGCTAACTTCGTGCCAGCAGCCGCGGTAAGACGAAGGTGGCAAGCGTTGTTCGGTATTACTGGGCTTAAAGCGTGTGTAGGCGGATAAATTAGCGTTTTGTGAAATCCCTTGGCTTAACCGAGGAATTGCTTGACGAACTGTTTATCTTGAGGCAAGTAGGGGTGCACGGAACTCTTGGTGGAGCGGTGGAATGCGTAGATATCAAGAGGAACGCCAGTGGTGAAGACGGTGCACTGGGCTTGTTCTGACGCTGAGACACGAAAGCGTGGGGAGCAAACAGGATTAGATACCCTGGTAGTCCACGCTGTAAACGATGCCTACTAGGTCGTGGAGGTTCTGACACCGTCACGGCTGGAGCGAAAGTTTTAAGTAGGCCGCCTGGGGAGTACGGTCGCAAGGCTAAAACTCAAAGGAATTGACGGGGGCTCACACAAGCGGTGGAGCATGTGGATTAATTCGAAGCAACGCGCAGAACCTTACCTGGGTTTGACATGGTTGGATGCCCTCTTGGAAACAGGAGTAAGCTGCCCTTCGGGGTGAAACTTTCACAGGTGCTGCATGGCTGTCGTCAGCTCGTGTCGTGAGATGTTGGGTTAAGTCCTTTAACGAGCGAAACCCTTACCGTTAGTTGCCATCAGGTTATGCTGGGGACTCTAGCGGGACTGCCGGTGTTAAACCGGAGGAAGGCGGGGACGACGTCAAGTCATCATGGCCTTTATGCCCAGGGCTTCACACGTGCTACAATGGTCGGTACAGAGCGACGCAAGACCGCGAGGTGGAGCAAATCGCAAAAAGCCGGCCCCAGTTCGGATTGTAGGCTGGCAACTCGCCTGCATGAAGTTGGAATCGCTAGTAATCGCGTGTCAGCTATAACGCGGTGAATGTGTTCCTGAGCCTTGTACACACCGCCCGTCAAGTGATGGGAGTTGGGAGTACCCGAAGTCGGATTGCTAACCAGTAATGGAAGCGTCTGCCGACGGTAAGCCCGATGACTGGCACTAAGTCGTAACAAGGTAGCCGTAGGGGAACCTGCGGCTGGATCACCTCCTTTCTAGGGATTATACTAGAGCGTAGTTACTTATAGGTAACTATGATTAGTCAGGCCTTTCGCTGTCTACTTTGGTTTAACTGTTCTTGATATTAGAGCCCTGTCTTCGGACAGGGCTTTTTTTTATGCGCTCTGCAACATCCCGACACTTTTTTACATGATCTTCTGCTTGTGCTCGCAAGTCTTCTGCCGTTTTGCCCTTGGCGGCCTTTTTCTGCCAAAAGTCTATTAAACGGGAGATTCTCTGGTCTTCGGTTCCCTCATAAGTGTAGGCTATCTTCGAGTCAAACGGATCATTGAAGCAATCTGGTGACTGAAAGTACACCTCATTCTTCTCAAAAATGGCCTGGGTCCACTTATTGAACGCACAGTACTTGTACAAAACCGGAGGTAACGGAATGGCAACTTCTTCTGAAGGCTGGTCCATTTATAGTATCCTCTAAGCTCCATGAACTTCATTTCTTCTGTAAACGTAATATTCGCACACTTTTCCACGGCCTGTCCAAGCATTGTAAATTGTCCTCTTCCTTCTTAGCTTCTTAATCTCCTATCTTCACAGCCTTCACACCTCAAACTTCGGCGGCCCCGCCGCCTATTGACACCCCTGCCCTGGCCTCGTATGATCTTGCGGATTGTTCTACTACTTAATAAAGGAAACTTTAGCATGACCCAAAAGGAACGCAGTTGGGAAAAACGTCTGGCGGGTGAGCCAAATCAGGTGATGATGCGGTTTGTCGAATCTTTGTCGTTTGATCAGCGATTGTATAAATATGACATCATGGGCTCGATTGCCCATGCCACCATGCTGTGCGAACAGGATCTCATTACCTCTCAGGAGCTCGAGGCAATAAAAACCGGGTTGACTGAGATCCAGGACGAGATCGAAGCCAGTCAGTTTGTTTTTGATTTCAAAGACGAAGATATTCACATGGCCATTGAGTCGGCTTTGATTGGAAAAATCGGGGCACCCGGGGAAAAACTCCACACGGGTCGAAGTCGTAATGACCAGGTGGCCACAGATATTCGCTTGTGGATGCGTGAGCAGATCACCGTTGTTCAGGACAAAATTCGCCTGTTGCAGCAGGCCCTGGTCAATCAGGCTCAAAAATATACAACCACCCTGCTACCGTCGTATACGCACTTTCAACGGGCTCAACCCGTGGTGGTTGCCGCTTATTTGATAAGTTTTGTGGAACAAATCGAACGCGATTTCCTGCGACTTGGCAATTGCGGGGACTTGTTAAACTGGTCCCCATTGGGATCTGGTGCCATTGCAGGCTCCACACTGCCCATTGATCGTGAAGCCACGGCCAGGTCTTTGGGCTTTAAGGGCCCCACTTCAAATAGCATTGATTCTGTGAGTGACCGGGATTTTTGTGCAGAATTTACATTTGATTGTGCCCTGCTCAGCGCGCATCTGTCGCGTATTGCTGAAGACTGGATCATCTATTCGACCAGCGAGTTCGGATTTATTCGCATTGATGACACACTCTGTACTTGCTCTAGTATGATGCCGCAAAAGAAAAACCCGGATGCATTGGAACTGGTTCGTGGCAAGACCGGTACTGTATACGGGGCCTTGATGGCCATGATGACGATCCTCAAGGCCCAACCCTCGGGATATAATCGGGACCTTCAGGATGACAAGATGCACGTATTCAAGGCAAGCGATACCATTGAAGCCTGCCTGGATGTGATGCACGCCGTGGTCACAAACACCACTTTTAATGCAGAACACATCAAATCCGGTCTGGATGCTGGTTTTCTGGATGCCACTGCCTTGGCTGAATATCTGGTGATCAAGGGTGTGGCCTTTAGAAAGGCACATGGTATTGTGGGCACGCTGGTATCCCAATGCGAAACCGCCAGATGCAGGCTAAGCGACCTCACTCTGGATCAATTCAAAGAGTTGTCTAATGTGATTGAAGACGATGTGTATTCTTATCTTGGCCCAGCAGGCGTGGCACAGCGATATGCCTCATCAGGGGCTGGTGGGCCCAAACAGGCCCTGGCACAAATAAATGTCTGGAAAGAGCGTCTGGCACAGTGAGCGTTAATGAAGACACGTTAGTGGCCTGGTTTCAAAGCCAATGCCATGGATCTGCCCAACAGGTGCCCATATCGATTGGTGATGATATGGCGCAAGTGTGTCTCGGTGGTCAAAACACAGCCCTGGTCACCACTGACATGCTTCTGGAGGGTGTACACTTTGATCTCTCGACCACCAGTTTGGAGCAGGTCGGATACAAAGCCATGGCCGTCAACCTAAGCGACTGTGCAGCCATGGCCACTGAGCCTGTGGCTGCGGTCGTTTCCGTGGGCCTGCCACGCCATATTGCGGAGGCCGATTTAAAAAAACTTCACTGCGGTATGGTGCAAGCCGGCGATCTGTTCAACTGCCCCCTGGTGGGCGGAGATACCACATGTTGGCATTCGAACGCCCCTCTTGTCATTAATATCGCCATGCTCAGTCGCCCCCTTCCGCATTGCCCCCCTGTCAAACGTAGCACTGCGAGTGTAGGCGATGTGATTTGTGTGACGGGGCATTTGGGAGGCAGTCTGGCTGGTCACCATGCAACTTTTACGCCCCGTGTACGCGAAGCCATGACGCTCACGAGCCTGATTCCAATCCACGCAATGATGGATTTGAGCGATGGCCTTAGTACTGATTTGCCTCGCCTATGCCGAGCCAGCGCGGTAGGTGCCCATATAAATGCCGAGTCATTACCGTTGTCTACAGCAGCAAAATCCACGGACAATCCATTAAATGCAGCCCTTAATGATGGCGAAGATTTTGAACTCCTGTTTACGACATCACCCGACCATTTTGCCAGCCTGCTGCAAATTTGGCCCTTGACCACGCCCATTTCAAAGATTGGCGATATTCAAAAGGGCTCCGATGTGCTGATTTCTCACCCCAACAGACCTTTTGAACCTCTTGCACCGCACGGATTTGATCATTTTTTACAACCCTCTTCGGAATAGTTATTCATGACACCCTTTACATTAACCACAAATTCACCGGAACAAACCATCTCTTTGGGCCATTTTATTGGCGAACATGTTCAAGGTGGTGAAGTTTTTGCCATCGAAGGCACCCTGGGCACAGGAAAGACCCATCTGATCAAAGGGATTGCTTCAGGGGTCGGTGCAGACCAGATGGATCAGGTCAATAGCCCCACCTTTGTGCTGGTCAATGAATACCAGGGCCGATTGGATATGTTTCATATTGATGCGTATCGCCTGGATCGTCCTGAAGATTTTGAATCTCTCGGATTTTATGATTTTTTGTACCCAGGTGCCATTGTCTTGATCGAATGGGCAGACAAGGTTGAGACGGTGCTCAAAGATCTCAACACGATTAACTTGCATTTGTCACATATTTCCGATACAAATCGATGTATTACTATTAATAATGCCCCTAAGTACTTGTGTCTGCCCGAATTTCAGGGTTAATTCGGCTATCAGTTTTAGCTTGACAAGCAATCGTTCTTTCGGGTTTAATACCGAATTCGTAGCTTTTGGCCGAGTCAAGGCTAGAATGTTAACTCAGGTAATATGAATACTTGGAGTAGTGATAGATGCTTCCCGTAAAGAAGACAAGCAAGAGCAGAACACGAACACGACGCAGCCATCATCGTTTAAAGGCTGTGAATTACTCAATTTGTGACAAGTGTGGCCAGGCCAAACTGCCTCACGCCGCCTGTGCAGGTTGCGGTTATGTGAATCCACAAATCACTTTGAATCTCGGCAAGGAAGACAGTTAGCCAATGCGTATTGCACTTGATGCTATGGGAGGTGATAAAGCACCTGACGTCATCATTGCAGGCGCTTTGGACTCTCTGGATCACCTCGACCCAGAAGATGAACTGATCCTCGTGGGCCCCGAAGACACTGTGAACCAACACATGTCTTGTCCCAGACGGTATCGGTCTCGCGTTCATATCGTCCATGCCCCTGATGTCATTGCCATGGACGAGCCGCCTGTTGATAGTCTCAGAAAAAAACCAAAAAGCTCAATTGGCATACTGGCAAAGCTGGGTAAAACCAAAGAGGCGGACGCTGTGATCTCCGCAGGCAACACTGGGGCCTGTGTGGCCGCATTTCAAATGCGCATGAGGACCCTGCCCAATGTGAGTCGTCCGGGTATTGCCGCAACGATCCCAAGCTTTGGTGGACCAGTGACAGTTTGCGACGTGGGTGCCAATATTGCTTGCAAGCCGATTCACCTGTACCAATACAGTGTGATGGCCAGTATTCAGGCCAAGAATATGCTGGGCATCGACTCGCCTCGCATTGGCATCATGAGTATTGGCCAGGAAGAATCCAAGGGCAATGAGATCGTCAAAAAAGCCAGAGATCTCATCAAGTCTGATTCCAACCTTAATTTTGTGGGCAACATTGAAGGACGCGACATTCTGAATGGCGTCTGCGATGTGGTGGTCTGCGAAGGGTTTGTTGGCAATGTGATGCTTAAGCTCACTGAAGGCACTGTGGCCGGACTGTTTAAGGCGATCAAGCACGAACTTATGCAGGAAAAACTCGGCCTGGGTCTGGCTTTAAAGTTTAAGCCCGTGATGAAAAGAATATATCAAAAATATGATTACAATGAGTATGGTGGAGCCCCCCTTCTTGGTGTAAATGGTACAGCGTTCATATGTCACGGTTCAAGCGTGGAACGCACCATTAAAAATGCAGTCCTGATTGCCAAGAAGCAACACACACTCAAAATTAATGACAAGATAATGGACTCTCTGTCGCACTCATCAGTAGGGACATCAGATGCTCAAACCAATTGACGGCAAGGACCTTCCGTATCGCGCAATTATTTCGGGTACGGGTTCCTTTGTACCTGAAAAAACTCTCACCAACGATGACCTGTCGAAAATGGTAAACACTTCAGATGAGTGGATTAAAACGCGTACAGGTATAAAATCTCGCCACATTTGTTCGGATGAAGAAAGTACCGCCCTTCTGGCGACCAATGCTGCCAGCCAGGCTATAAAGAAGGCGGGCATTGATCCCAAAGAGCTGGACCTCATTATTGTGGGTACAATCTCACCAGAGATGGTATTCCCCTCCACAGCCTGTTTTGTCCAGAATGAACTTGGCGCAACCAACGCCTGGGCCTATGACGTATCAGCTGCCTGCAGCGGGTTTGTGTACAGCCTGGCCACGGCACAACAGTGCATTGAAACCGGCATGATAAAAAAGGCCCTGATCATCGGTGCCGATACCCTGTCAAAAATAACAGATTGGAATGACCGTGCCAGTGCCATTCTGTTTGGCGATGGCGCCGGGGCTGTGGTGTTAGAACAGTACGAAGGAAAAGATCGCGGCATACTCTATAATACCATGGGCAGCGACGGTGGTGGTTGGAAGTCTCTCAACTGTCAGGCCTACGGCTCACGTTACCCTGCAAAACGCGAACTTGCAGATCCGGCCATGAGGCATATTTCCATTCAAGGTCGTGATATTTATCAGCAGGCCGTGCGTAGGATCGTTGAATCTGTGCGCAAGTGCTTCGACGCCTGCAATCTGGCAACTGATGACGTCAAAATGCTCATATCTCACCAGATGAATGCACGCATCATTGAATCTGCGGCCAAACGTCTTCACCTACCTGACGAAAAGGTTTTCGTCAATATTCAGAATTACGGCAACACCTCAGCTGCATCGATCCCTATTGCCCTGAACGAATGCTTTGAAGGCGGCAAGGTCGGCCAAGGCGATATTGTCATTTTTGTAGCATTTGGCGCGGGGTTGACCTGGGGCGCAAACGTGGTTTGCCTCTAACATTCACTTACAAACAGCATCAGGACTATAACTATGAAAACAGCCTTTCTATTCCCAGGACAAGGCGCTCAAGTAGTGGCCATGGGCAAGGATGTGGCAGACGCTGTGCCGCAGGCCGCCGCCGTCTTTGCCAAGGCCAATCAAATCCTGGGATTTGATATCACGGCCATGTGCTTCGAAGGCCCAGCAGAGGAACTCAATACCACAGCCATGTCGCAACCCGCGATCTTTGTGACCTCCGTGGCTTTACTGGAGACCCTAAAGACCAAGAGCGATCTGACACCCGATGTCACGGCAGGCCTGAGCCTGGGTGAATACACAGCCCTCTACGCCGCTGGTGCTATTGGCTTTGAAGATGCCTTAAAACTTGTAGCAAAACGTGGCCAGGCCATGCAAGTCGCTGCTGAAACCACTGAAGGCGGCATGGTCAGTATCATGAGTATGGAACCAGATCAGGTTCAAGCTGTTTGTGATCAGGCCAGCCAGGGTCTTCCCTTGCAGCCTGCCAATTTCAACTGCCCTGGTCAGATTGTGATCAGTGGTGCCAAGGAAGCCTGTGATCGGGCTGAGACGCTCGCCATGGACATGGGCGCAGCCAAAGCTATACGCTTGCAGGTGGCTGGTGCCTTCCACACTGAACTGATGAGCTCTGCTGCCCAAATACTGGACCAGGCTCTGGAAAGCTGTGAACTAAACGATCCCTCGCCTGTTCGCGTGTTGGCCAATACCACAGCAGACTATTACCCGGATACAAACGCCATTCGCCCCAGTCTGGTCAAACAGCTCACCTCTGCCATTCTGTGGCAAAGCTGTATGGAAAAACTGCTGGCAGACGGCGTGGATACCTTCTACGAAATTGGACCTGGTCGTGTCTTGACCGGACTGATGAGACGCATTAATCGAAAAACACGGGTCAATAATATCAGCAGTCTGAAAACGCTGGAAGACCTGTAATCATAGAACCTAAGGATTCGGAATAAGGAGGTCATATTATGTCCGACAAACGTCTGGCTGTTGTCACTGGCGGAGCACGGGGCATTGGTAAGGCCATTGTATTTGAACTACTCAAACAAGGCCGTGAAGTGGTCGCTATAGACCTGAATGCAGACCAACTGGATGAGCTAAAAAAAGAAGTCGCTGAAACAGGCTATATCTGCTTGACAAGTTGCGTTAATATAACAGATACTGAAACTTTCACTGAGACCCTGGAAAATCTGGCCAAGGAGCACGGCGGTATCGGAATCCTGGTCAATAATGCGGGCATCACACGGGACAACCTGTTGATTCGCATGTCAGACGATGAATTTGACTCAGTGCTCCAAGTAAACCTCAGGGCCGCATTTGTGGCGATGAGAGCGGCTGGTAAGTCCATGATGAGGAACAGATTTGGACGCATAGTCAATATCAGTTCCGTCTCAGGCGTCATTGGCAATGCCGGGCAAACCAATTACTCTGCAAGCAAAGCTGGTTTAATTGGAATGACCAAGACCATTGCCCGTGAATTGGCCAAGAAGAATGTGACTGCCAATTGTATCGCCCCAGGTTTCATCAATACTGAGATGGCACGGAAAGTACCTGAAGCAGCTCTTCAGGCCGCAAAACAAGCCATTCCCATGCGTCGACTTGGTGATGTCGAGGATATTGCTCGGGCTGTCGCATTCCTGGCAAATGACAACTCCGGGTACATTACCGGCCAGGTCTTGTGCGTAGACGGCGGCATGGCCATGTAAAAAAAACAAAAAGTGTTTGTACATGTGTACCTCAAGAGAGTACACTACCGCCAAAATTTCAATAGGCTAAGAGTGCAGCAGGATGCTGCGGAAAAGCCGCAACAATTGAGTTCCTGTTTTTATATAGGGAGGACCACAAGTGAGTAATGAAGTAGATGTTCAGGCAATACAAAATAAGATTATTGATATTATCAGCGAACAAATGGGCGTTGATAAAGCAGACGTTTCAAAAGAAACTTCATTCATTAATGATCTGAACGCTGATTCTCTGGATACAGTCGAATTGGTCATGGAATTCGAAGATGAGTTCGACATAAGTATTCCGGACGAAGAAGCTGAGAAAATTCAAACTGTCGGCTCTGCTGTTGATTACGTTGTCAAAGTCGCGAAATCCAAAGGCAAAGAATAAAGGCAATTGTATCTCCATGACTAGACGACGAGTAGTTATAACAGGCCTGGGTTGTATCACAGCCCTGGGTGAAACGACAGAGACTCTGTTTGAAGCTTTGTGTACGGGTCAAAGCGGCATCAGCATGATCGAATCATTTGATACCAGCGCCTATCCAGTTCATTTCGGCGGTGAAATCAAGAATTTTGATGTATGCAAGTATATTGATAGACGTGAAAGCAAACGAATGGACCGCTTCACACAGCTTGCTATGGGCGCCGCCATAAATGCGGTTGCCGACAGTGGGCTAGACTTTACACAAGAAGACGCCTATCGTATGGGTGCTATAATCGGTACGGGCATCGGTGGTCTAACAACCATTGAACAGCAGCATTGCAGGTTGAGAGACAAAGGTCCAGGTAAAGTCTCTCCCTTCAGTGTACCGCGTTTGATGGCCAACGCTGCCAGTGGCAACATCGCCATTCAATTTGGTTTACGTGGCCCCAACTTCTGTATCTGCAGCGCCTGCGCTTCAGGTAATCATGCTGTGGGCGAAGCGTTCTGCAACATCGCGTCTGGACGCAGCGACGTCCAGATCACAGGTGGATCAGAAGCGGCCGTTTCTCACATCGGCTTGGCCTCGTTTTGTGCAGCGCGTGCATTAAGTAGGCAAAATGATACGCCTCAACAAGCCTCCAGACCCTTTGACAGAGATCGAGAAGGTTTTGTCCTGGCTGAAGGCGCAGGCATTGTCGTCCTCGAAGAATACGAACGTGCCAAACAGCGAGGCGCCAAGATTTACGCCGAGCTATTGGGCTATAGTGCCACGGATGATGGACATCACATCACAAGCCCCCTCTCCGACGGAGCAGGTGCTGCCAAAGCCATTGAACTGGCTCTGAAAGACGCCTGTCTAAATCCCGAAGATGTGGATTATGTCAATGCTCACGGCACGGGTACAGAACTGAACGACCTGGCAGAAAGTAGAGCCATTCGTACGGTCTTTAAAGATCATGCTCAAAAAATCTCCATCAGCTCCACCAAGAGCATGTTGGGGCACATGTTGGGTGCTACCGCAGGCGTGGAGTTAATTATTTCGACGATGGTCCTAAACAAGGGTATTATCCCACCCACGATCAATCTGGACAACCCAGATGAAAGATGTGGTCCGGAGCTCGATTTCGTACCGCTTAAAGCCAAAGAAAGAGATATAAAAATCGCTGTCAGCAATTCTTTGGGTTTTGGTGGACACAATTCATGTGTTATTGTAGGCAAAGTCTAATTGACTTTGCCTACTTTTTTCTTTTCTGCCTCCAACCAGCTGATTGTAGAAACTTGCTATGAATCTTGGAATTGCTCTATTAGCCTTGGTGGCTGGTATTATTTTGTTGTCCAAATGTGCCGACGTATTGGTCAGTGGATCAGTTCACTTAGCCAAACATTTTGGCATCCCCCCTATCGTCATTGGCCTGACCATTGTGGCCATGGGCACGTCTGCCCCTGAGGTGGCCGCCAGCATAGCTGCAGTCTTCCAAGGCCCCCGAGGCGGTGATATTGCCATCGGCAATGTATTCGGCTCTAATATAGCCAACCTCGCCCTGGTGGGCGGTGTAGTGGTCCTTATCCGTCCTCTCGCTATACCTGCCCGCACATTACGTTTTGACATGACCATCATGCTGGCTGTCGCCCTTCTTCTCTGGCCAATCCTGTCCGACCTGGCCGTGACCCGTCCCGAAGCCCTGCTGCTGTTAACCCTGTTTCTTGGCATTACCGGCTGGACCGTGTTTAGTGTCAAGCGAAAACGTCCTGTTGACCTGACAGCGCCCAATATCGTCCTGCCTGAAACCATCACAGATCCAAAACATCCCCTCAGCCGAAGCCTGATCTACGTAGTCGTGGGCTTGATTGGTTTGGCTCTAGGCGCTAAATTGGCCGTTTTCGGCGCAGTCAGTATAGGCAAGCTCATTGGCCTGAGCGAAGCCGTCATTGGCCTGAGTATTGTTGCCCTTGGCACCAGCCTCCCGGAACTGGTCACCTGTGTGGTAGCCGCCCTGCGAGGCCATGACGATCTGTCTGTTGGAAATCTGGTGGGATCAAATATCTTTAACACCCTACTGGTCACAGGAATTGCGGGGGTGAGTCGACCTTTTGAGGTCAGCCCGAGATTTGCCGGAGGCAATGATTACTGGGCCATGATTACCATTGGATTTGTTTTTCTGGCTTTTGCCCTACTGGGAAGAGGCACGATAGGAAAAAAGTCAGGTGTTCTGCTCTTGACAGGGTATGTGACGTATATGAGCTACACTTTCATTACGAACACATAATCCGCGAGGCCAAAAGACAAAAACACGTTGTCCCACCAAACTGGCAGGACAACGGTGATTATGTCCATCTGAACACGATAAAACTCAATGCGTCAAGAACAACATCAGCCTGATTAGCTGATTTTGTGACGGATTTTCCAGCGTGTACGTCGTTTCTTACTTCCAATTTTACGTCTGCGTCTTGGCTTAGCCATTTGTATTAACTCCCGTATTCTAACAGAAACTCTTTGCAACAACCCAATAAAATGCTGTATTATAGTGCCGCTTCGCAAAAATTGAAAGAAAAAAGCTTCGGCGTATCGATTCTTTATTGGGTCGATGCGACTGAGCCCTTAGCCTAATAAGGAGCCATCATGATTCAGTGTAAAGACTGCGAACTCTGTGACATTGGCCCAGACAACCAGAGACAGTTTCGTTGCGACCCATTTTCAAACATCAAAGAACCAGAGTGTCTTCAGAAATGGCAGCTCATCCGCCTAGACATGCTCGTGGCCAGTTATCAGGGCATGAACAAGTGGTACGGTAAGATGGCCCCTCTACAGGACCAAATCTTCAAATACATGCAACGAGAAATCAATGATTTGGATGAAAGCGACAGTTGGAAACTCCCAGAGGACGATCAGGACGAAACCGACTTCCCTGATGACAATACCCCTCTCTAACTTAAATCGCTCGGAATCCCTATGAATATTGCCTACACAGAAAGCCTCACCAAACTCATTGAAGAATTTGGAAAACTGCCAGGCATTGGCCCCAAGACCGCCGAACGCCTCGCCTTTCACATACTCAAAACCACAAAGCCGGAAGCCATGGGCCTAGCCCAGGCTATTCAACAGGTCAAGGATAACATCACCCGCTGCGATACCTGCTGCAATCTCTCGGAAGGCCCAACCTGCCGCATCTGTCAAGACCCAAAACGAGATCCCAGCCTAATCTGCATTGTCGAGCAACCCAAAGACATCATCAGCCTCGAAAAAACTGGCATGTGCCAATGGGTGTATCACGTACTTGGCGGGCACATCGCCCCACTTGAAGGCATTGAGCCGGACGACCTCACCCTCGACAAGCTCATGCAGCGGATCCGCTCAGGAGCAATCAAAGAAGTGGTCATGGCCACCAACCCCAATATGGAAGGCGATGGCACCGCATTATATATCAGCTCCCTGCTCCGCAGCACAAACATTCGCATCACGCGTCTCGCTCGAGGCCTGCCCTCTGGAAGCACCATCGAATATGCCAACAGCAAGATCCTCACAGACGCCATCATGGGCCGCCAAAAGCTGGACTAGGCAGTCCGTACGAAACGTTTTTTTAAGAGCCCAGTTGACAATTCGTATTCATGTGGTATGCTGTTGAATTCTCGTTTTTCGGGAGTGTAGCTCAGTTGGTAGAGCAACGGCCTTTTAAGCCGTAGGTCTTGGGTTCGAGCCCCAACACTCTCATTCCTCATTTTGACTCCAAAACGCGGTTTATTGCGGTCTTAGACGTGTTTGATGGCAAATCTCCCTGCTGCTTCATGAACCCCACATTGTCGTATTTTGCTGGATCTTGCTCAATCTTGCTGGAGTTTAGGGTTGAATTTACGGTTAAAATTTCACCAGTGTCACAAGTACCCGTTTTCACCTGTTTGGCCTCTGGACGTGTACTAGGAAGTTTTGAAATTGCCCTGGCCATATCAGACAAGCGAAGGTGGGTGTAGATGCTCATGGTAGTGTTGACATCAAGGCCTGCTTGACTTTGGCCGATACAGGCTTTATACTTTGTACTGACATTGTCATGACAATAGCCTTAAGGTACAGGATTAGAGAAAATGGGTAAATCAGCAGTCATACAAGCCAGGGTAGACGAACAGACCAAGGCCAAGGCGGTTAAGATCCTCAAGCAGCTCGATATGACCTTATCCCAGGCTGTGAGTCTATTCCTTAAACAGATCACCCTGCAGAAGGGTATCCCCTTTGAGGTCAAGATTCCCAATAAGCAGACAGCCCAGGCCATGACCAAGGCAAGAAATGGGCAGGATCTGCATGAAGTGGCCAGTGTAGACGCCATCTTTGAGGGGCTTGACGATTGAAAACCCTCCAGACCACCCAGTTCAGGAAGGATCTCAAGCGGGGCAAAAAACAGCAGCGAAACCTTGACGCACTCAAAAAGGCCCTCAACCTGCTTGTTGAAGGTGAAAAGCTCCCGGCCAGATTCAAAGACCATGCCCTCGGGGGCCAGTGGAAAGATTTCAGGGATTGCCACATAGAACCGGATTGGGTTCTGATCTACCAAATCCAGGCCGATGAACTCCACCTGGTGCGCATCGGCTCACACGCCAACCTATTTGAGTAGGCACAAAATGGCCTGCCTCACATGCTCGGGCAGGTCCGGCCAACGCCCCACCACCTCCTCAAGCTCGGGGTGTTGCTGCAAGCAAATGTCCAAGTAGGAGTCCAAGCAGCTTTTGGGCGAATCTGTAACCTCTTGCGTTTCCCCATGCTTACAGTTTTGCAGCAACGGCCTTTTTTAAGCCGTAGGTCTTGGGTTCGAGCCCCAACACTCTCATTTTTCTTTTTTTGCTCTCCTCATCGTTTTCTGCACCCTTATGAGTATTTCGGTAGAGTCCATACCCTGCGACACACGCACCCACTTTTCTGTATCTTACTGAATCTTTGTAAGATTTACCGAAGTTTTCGGTTGAAATAAAAAGATCTCGTGAAAGACCCTCGATTTCAACCGTTTTATTACCCGTACGATTCCATTTACAAACAACCGGTCAAAACAGGGTTCAAACATTGCGCTTTACGATGTTTTGTCTCTCATACGCACTAATTTCTTGACTATTCATCACCGCATTTTAAACTAAGTTTTGAAACTATCGGCCAGCATAGGATGCCTACTGCCTCGTCTTAAGGACAGTGCGGTCTATACTAGGATGGTATAAAGAGAAATGGGTGGGCATAACGTTCAGGTTGAGTCCGTGCGGTGCCCGGTCGATAGTTTCGTTTATCTCAAGTCCAAAAACATAGACAGAGGCTGCGTTTTTCGTTCTTCGTTCTTCGTCATTGGTCATTGATCATTGGTTGTCAGTTTCCTGCATACTTAGTTCATCTCCACAAATTCAAGATATCGCCCTACTGCCTGCCTCAGCCCATATTATCCCGAATCTGCCATGGTTCTTTGCTCTGTTTTGGGTTTTATTAAAAAATTTCCAGACGCGATCTGTTAAAATGAAAATGTTATCTATGTCATAGCTCATTGCATGATCAGGAGACTTTAAATGAAATCGCCCCATATCACTCACCCCAACAAATTCTGTATTGATGGCTATGTATTTAAAGTTGTTTCCAACCACACACTGTCTGAGCAACAAGCGGCCAATGCCGCAGTAAAGTTCTGTAAAATCGACCAACACCACAAACAAAGCAAGAAGAACATCCATACTGTTATTTACACGGATTCGTGAAGGCCGAATTGTTCGAACTGTCACCGCCGGATTTTAAGAATAGCTGTCAACGTTCAGCTGTCAGCCATCAGCTTTTGTTGAACCGCTTCGCGTACTGCTTTAATTGGATCACTCGGTACTTGGGGATGACGCCGGAGGCGACTTTAACGTGAAGGTAAGAGAATAAGAGAATAAGAAAGTGAGAAGGTTGGAAGGTTGGACAG
>Ga0307990_1001354_pt1 | contig 20821 bp, 18 predicted proteins | sample EllFjometagen129_FD_203168 | JGI IMG/M metagenome (GOLD analysis project Ga0307990, IMG submission 203168) | Marine microbial communities from Ellis Fjord, Antarctic Ocean - #129 | ecosystem: Environmental > Aquatic > Marine > Unclassified | place: Southern Ocean | collected 2014-10-08
TACAGCACCAATTCAAACAATTGGTGTTGTCATGCAATTTCTGCTCGAAATAAAGTGAAATTATTGATACGAAATAATGTGGAAATCAATAATCCAGGAAAAGGACTCCTTGGAGTGACGTAATTAACGTTACAGCGCTTCAGGCCTTTATAGATGCTTGCAATCAGAATAATTATTACAAGAAACATCCACAACTAGTAGATACAGGCGAAGCAACGTTACTCAATTCTTTTGAAATTAGAGAATGCCGGCACTGTAAAAGCAGTAACCTTCAAAAATTTGGATTTACTGCCAATGGGATTCGTAGATTTAGGTGCAAAGATTGTAGCAGAACTTTCACTATCGTAACCAACACTATTTTTGATAGCCATAAGATTTCTATATCAGAATGGCTCGATTTCCTTCTTTCAATTTTTGGATATGGAAGCTTTAACTTAGTCTCTAAAAGCAATAGAAATGCTTACAATACAACAAAATTTTGGATAGAAAAAGTTTTTCTTGTCCTCAAAGAATACCAAACAGACCTAATGCTTTGTGAAGAGTTAGAGCTTGATGAAACCTACTACAAGGTCATTAACGATGATATCGAATATAAGAAAGATGAAAAGCAGTATCGTGGATTATCTAGAAATCAGATTTGTATTGGCCTTGCCTGCGATAAAACCAACGTTATATGCTTTGTTGAGGGCAAAGGAAAGCCTACAAAAAAGGGAACATTTGAAGCGTTTGGTTCACATATCGAAAATGGCGCTACGATTAAGCATGATATGGAGAGAGCTCATGACTCATTAGTTAAAGCTCTAAATCTTAAAAGTATAAAATATGATTCAAGGGAAATAAAGAAACTACCAGATTCAGAAAATCCATTAAACAAGATAAACCAGTACTGTAGATTACTGAAACTATTCCTTAACGCCCATTCAGGGTTCAATCGTGATGATCTTCAAAACTATTTGAATCTCTTTTCATTTATGATGAACCCACCAGGAGATAAGCAAAAAAAGGTAGAAAAGTTCGTGAATCGGGCATTCGACTTCCCTGTTTTACATAGATATAGGGACTAAACTGTATTTTAAGCTTTATTTTAATGTTTTCCATCAACACTGTGCAGATTATGTTTTTTATATTTAAATAAAGCAGCAAAAAAACTTTTTCCTATTTATGAAGATTTATATGAAGATTTTACTTGTTATAATCATTTTAGAGGAGCAAATAATTATTGTGAATATTGTCCAATATGTAAACCTGAGAATATTGGTAAATCTATTGATGTTGAATATGAAAGTTGGAATAAAAGTGTATCAATTCATTTAGCGGAAACTACTTGGAATGGACAAGCTGCTTATGTAGAATATATCAGAGATGTTACCTCCGAAAGAAAAACTGAGAAATTATTCGAATTATTTAAATCTTTAGTAGCCTATAAACAAAATTCTGATGTTGATGTTGGAGCTTTATTTTGCTTTGACTTAGAAACCGAAATACTAGTTTTTCATTTTCTTCATGCAACTTCAGGAGACTATGAAGGAAAATCTTTTGATGAAGTTATTAATGGATTTTATCCAACTATTGTTGGAAACGAAGATAGAATAAAATACTTAGATTTTTTCAATCTAGAAAAAATAAAGAAAAATTCTGATTCATTAAAAATTCAAACTGTTGAATATCATCAAAGAATTAAGAATGACATAGTATTTTTACGGGCTTCCTGTAGTTTTTTAGTAGATCCAGTATCAACTCATACTCTTATTGTTCTTAATGTATATGATATTACAGAAAGAATTGAAATGGAAAAAATGCTAAATGCTATTGTTAGAGAGCAAAATGAGTTTGTAATGAGACAAGAAAGCGCAACAAAATCTTGTATAGTTTTTGCAAGTGAAAATAACTTTGTCAATTTTCCTGTTGGCTATAGCAGATACTCTTATCAAGAATATGAAGACTATGTTTCTTCTCATTTTGAGGTTATTAGAACATATGGTCAAAAAAGAATTATTCATTGTGAAGATAGATATGAGCAAATAAAAGAAGGATCTTATTCCTTTACTTATATTATAAATATTGATGGCAAAGAATATCACAAAAGAAGTTTTAGCTTTAGAGCTAAAGATAATAGTTTATTTACCGTTGTTTATGATGTTACTGATTTAGCATTGGAAGAGAAAAAGAAGAATAAAAAACTAAGAAAAATAAATAACCAGCTAATTAAGGCTCAAAATGAGGCCAATATTGCCAACAGGGCAAAATCAGATTTCTTATCTAGAATGAGCCATGATATGAGAACTCCTTTAGGAGCTGTTATTAGCTTGGCCCAATTTGGAATTGAAGAGTGTTTAGATACCCGTTATTTCGAATATTTTAACCAGATTTTCGAAAATGCTGATTACTTGTTATCCTTAGTAAATGATCTTTTATATTTACAAACAATTGAAACTAATTCTATAGAACTAGAGGAAACAGTCTGTAAATATGGGAGTACAGCTAAGGCAATAGAGAGAATAGTAAAATTAAGAGCAAATGAAAAAAATATTGAATTAATTACTTCTATTAAAAATGAAGTAAATATTAATTATGTTTTAATAGACAAAAAAAGAATGAAACAAATTTTTGTCAATATTTTAAATAATGCAATTAAATATACTCATTGTGGAGGAAAAGTAACTTGGTCATTAGTTATTAAAGATGATGAAGAAGGAAATTCAATTGTTATTCATACAATAAGTGATACTGGCGTTGGAATGAGTAAGAAATTCCAAAAGCATATGTTTGAGCCTTTTGCTATGGAGAATAATTCTTTATCTGAGACTGAAGGTGGTACTGGCTTAGGTCTAGTTATTACAAAAAATATTATTGATGCAATGGGTGGAAGTATTATTTGTAAATCAAAGTTAGCTAAAGGAACTACTTTTTGCATTACTCTACCAAGAAAAATTCCAACAGAGGCTCAGATTCAAGAATATTTTAAAATTCAAAAAGAACAAAATGAGTTGATAGACTTTAAATCAAAAAGAATTTTAGTTTGTGAAGATGTAAAAATTAATAGAATTATAATAAAAAAACTCCTAGAAGACAAAAATGCCCAAGTAACGTTAGCAGTAAATGGGTTGGAAGGGGTAGAACTAGCAAAAACCAATAATTTTGATGCAATATTGATGGATATAAGAATGCCAAAATTAAATGGTATTTTAGCAACAAAAGAGATTAGAAAATTTAATAAAAACATTCCAATAATAGCCTTAAGTGCAAACGCTTTCCCTCAAGATATAAAACAAAGTATTGATTCAGGAATGAATGCTCATCTAGCTAAGCCTATAATAAAGGAAGAGCTATATAAAATTTTATCAAAATTGATATAATCCAATTTTTTTAATACTAAAATTAATATATTCATTATTTCATTGGCCTTTATTGTGGTATATGTCAATAACGGATGAGGTGTGCCCTAAAATAAATTTTTTTATTGTTGTGTAATGCACTCAGTGTGGTATACTTTTTAACAAATGGAGGAGTTATGCCTAAAGTCGTTAAAAAAGAATTAACACAGTTAGATATAAATTTATTATATGAAACTGTTCGTATTGCACATGAAGCTGTAGAAAGAGGGTGTCATCCCTTTGGGGCTTTATTAGCAGATAAAGATGGTAATATTTTAATTGAGATTGGAAACAATAAGGATGATAGCCCTTGCTTACATGCTGAAACTTCAGTAATGATTGAGGCAGGAAAAAAATATAGCCCTGAGTTTTTGGAATCCTGTAGTTTATACACTAATTTTGAGCCTTGTGTTATGTGCACAGGTGCTGTTTATTGGACAAATGTTGGTAGAATAGTGTTTGGCTTAACTGAAGCTCAATTGTTAGAATATACAAAAGATCATAATGAAAATCCTACCTTTGCCCTCCCTTGTGACAAGGTATTAGAGTATGGACAAAGAGACATGATAGTTTGTGGACCAACAATTGATGAAGCTTTAAAAACGGCTATTGTAAAAGATCATATAAATTTTTGGAATTAAGAGGAATTTCCTCTTAATCCTTTCATATACAAAAAGGAGAAAAACACATGAAAAAAGTTGTTTTAGTTAGTTTAATGTTAATTGCAATGTCTGCAACATTATTTGCGTCAGGTGCAAGTGAAGAATCAAGTGCAAAAAGTGATGATGGAAAGGTGAAAGTAGCTTTAATAGTAGAAAATACTATTGATGATAAGGGCTGGTGCCAAGCTATGCATGATGGTGTTTTAGGTGCTCAAGAAAGTATGCCTGGTGAAATCGAGTACAGTTATAGTGAAAAGATGAAACCTGTTGATGCTGGATCTGCTGCAAGACAATATGTAGCCGATGGTTATGATATTATTATTGGACATGGTGCTCAATATAAGAATTTAATTTTAGAAATGGCTGATGAATATCCTGATGTAACATTTGCATTTGGTACAAGCGCAGAAGTTGGTCCTGATAATGTAGTAACTTATATGCCTGAAAGTGAAGAAACTGGTTACCTATCAGGAATGATTGCAGCAACTATTTCTAATGTTAATGTTTTAGGTGTTGTTGGTCCTGTAGATGGTGGTGATGCTGCTCGTTATAATAGAGGTTTCGTTCTTGGTGCAAAGAGCATTAATCCTGATGTAGAAATCATGGTAGCTCATACAGGTTCATTCTCTGATTATATAAAAGCTGGTCAAGTTGCACAAACACAAATTCAAGCTGGTGTTGATGTATTAACTGGATCTTCACAACAAGCTTTAGGTGCTCTTAGAGCAACAGCTGATTACCCAAATGAAGAAATTTGGTGGGTTGGTCAAGATTTAGCACAATTAAAGATGGAAGAAGGCAAAACAAAATGTGTAGCTGCTTCATCATACGATTATGTCCCTGTAATTATTTCTTTAGTTGAAAATGTGCAGAATGGTGTAAAAGGTGGTTATAGTGTACCAATGAATTTTGCTAATGGTGGATTTATCTTCGGATTTAATGAAGCTTTAAGTGATGTAACAGGTGCTCAATTAGTAGAAGATGTTAATGCTCAAATTTCAAAATTTGTTAACAATACAAATTCTGTTGATTGGAAGAGTGTAGATTATTCAAAATTATAAGATTAATAATTAATAAAGGGCATCTACATACAAATAGGTGTCCTTTTTATAAGGTGTATTATGAGTAAGATTACAAGTCTTCGAATGGAAAATATTACAAAAACATTCCCAGGAATGAAAGCTTTAGATAAGGTTACCATAGAAGTAAATGAAGGTGAGATTTTTGCTTTAGTTGGTGAAAATGGCGCTGGTAAAACAACATTAATGAATGTATTAATGGGCTTATATCAGAGTGACAGTGGTTGTATTTTATTAAATGGACAGAAGGTCTGTTTTTCATCTCCAAATGATTCATTTGGATGTGGACTCGGTATGGTTCACCAAAGATATATGCTTGTACCTAATTTGACTGTTAAAGAAAATATTGCTTTAGGTTTGAAAAAAGCCTGGAAAAAAGTCAAGATTGATATGGATTTTGTGGTTAGTAAAATAAAAGAAATTGGTGATAAATATGATTTAGTGGTAGATCCTGATGCATATATTTGGCAATTATCTGTTGGTGAACAACAAAAAGTAGAGTTAGTTAAAACACTATGTTTGGGAGCTAAATTTTTAATTCTTGACGAACCAACAAGTGCTTTAACCCCACAAGAAATCGACGAATTAATTCAATTGTTGAAAACAATGAATAAAAAACTTCCAATAATATTTATTTCACATAAATTAAAAGAAGTAAAAGATTTATCTAATAAAATAGCTATTTTAAGACATGGTAAAATTGTATTTTATGGTAAAACAAGTGATTACAGTTCTTCAGATATTGCTGCATTAATGACAGGTAGAGAAGTAAAAATGCCTGAAAATAATGAAGAGAAAGAATTTGGTGATTATGTTTTAGAATTAAAAAATGTAAATGTAAAAAGTATAAGAGGCTTTCTAGCTTTAAACGATTTGAACTTAAAAATAAGAGCTGGTGAAATAATGGGTCTTGCTGGAGTTTCAGGTAATGGACAGCTTGAATTAGCTCAAATTATAAATGGACTTAGAAAAGTTAATAGTGGTGAAATATTATTTTTAAATGATCATATAGAAAAATTGCATCCTATTGATATTATTAATAAAGGAATGGGATATATTCCTGAAGATAGAAATACTGAAGGTATTGTTCCATCCTTTTCAATAAAAGAGAATTTAGTTTTAAAAGATATAGAAACTGAAAAATTTTCAAAACATAAAATTATTAATTATAAGGCAATAAATACCAATGCTGATGAATTAAAAGAACAATTTGATATTCGTTGTGTTAACACATCTTTGAGTGCAGGCTCATTATCTGGTGGTAACATCCAAAAAGTAATTCTTGCAAGAGAAATTGCTAGAAAACCAAAATTTTTAGTTGCTGTATATCCTACAAGAGGACTTGATATGGGTGCTGCTCAATTTATTCATTCTAAATTATTAGAGATGAGACAGAATGGGGTTGGTATCTTATTGATTAGTGAAGAATTAGATGAAATATTTAATCTTTCAGATAACATAGCTGTTATATTTAAAGGTCATATTCAAACAGTTCTTCCTGCAAAAAAAGCTACAAGGAGAGACATAGGTATGTTAATGGCAGGAGTTAACAATGAATAGACAATTTAAAATTTTATATAAAACCTCTATAATAATTTTAGCTATATTAGCTACATTGTTAATTGGTTCAGTAATATTAATTACTATTGATGCTGAAATATTTAGAACTTATTTGGTTATTTTAACAGAACCACTAAAGACTAAAATTCAATTTACTGAAGTATTAATTCGTGCTATTCCGCTATCGATAATTGCATTAGGTATTACTGTTGCTTATCGTGCTGGTATCATAAATATTGGTGCTGAAGGTCAAATGGCGATTGGTATTTTAACTTCTACTGCTGCTGCTTTAGCTTTTTATAATGTTCCAAGACCATTCAATATTATTATTATTGTATTAGCTGGTGCTCTTGGTGGTGGAATATGGGGCTTTATTCCTGGTATTTTAAAAGCCAAGTTAAAAGTAAGTGAATTACTATCTACTGTAATGTTAAATTATATTGCAGCTCAGGTTTATACTTTCTTTTTGAGAGGACCAATGATTGATCCTGCTGAACTTACACTTGGAAGTGGCACACCTCAATCAATGAGACTTGAAAAGTCCGTATGGCTTGAAAGATTAATTAAAGGAACTAGATTACATACAGGAATATTTATTGTTATTCTTTTAGCTATTTTGATTTATGTACTATTATGGAAAACTTCCTTTGGTTATAAATTGAGAGCTGCTGGTGCTAGTTCTAAAGCTGCTAAATATGGTGGTATTAAAGTTGCCTTTTTCATTACTATTTCTATGGTAATTTCAGGAGCATTTGCAGGTATTGCAGGTGGTGTTGAAGTAATAGGTGTTCATCATAGAGCCATAGAAGGTATTACTGGTGGTTATGGATTTTCGGGATTAGTAGTAGCCTTATTTGGAGGCCTTCATCCTGCCGGTATATTACCAGCTTCTTTCTTCTTCGGATTATTGTTAGTTGGAGCAGATATGACGCAAAGAATTGTAGGTGTTCCTGCTAATATGGTTCAAGTATTAGAAGGTATAATAATTTTAGTTATTGTATCCGCTCAACAAGTAATGAATGATAAATATCTAATGGATAAAATTTGGAAAAAAATTAACACTAAGGAGGCAAACTAATGGATTTTGTATTTAATATATTAGCTTTAGGAATTCCTTTTAGTGTAGCATTATTGTTAGCAAGTCTTGGAGAAATGTTTAACCAAAGATCAGGTATTTTTAATCTTGGTTGTGAAGGTATTATGGCAATGGGAGCTTTTATTGGAATTCTAGTTCCATATGCGGCTGGTCATGGTGGACCTACTCCTGAAATTTTCAATTTATTTGGTATATTAGCTGGAGCTTTAGTAGGAGCTTTATTAGGTCTTGTTTTTGGACTTGTAGTTATAACTTTTAAAGCTAAACAAGGTATTGCTGGTATTGGTATGCAATTATTTTGTGTAGGAACTGCTGGCACTTTATTTAGACATTTTGTTGGTGGAACACAGAGTGTACCTGGTATTGGTAATTTAGATATTCCTATATTATCAGAAATACCTATTTTGGGATCAATACTTTTTTCTCATAATATTCTAGTTTATATTGCTTTCCTCTTTGTTCCAATTTCAGCTTATATTTTATTTAAAACCCCCTGGGGCTTAAGAGTTAGGGCTGTTGGAACTTATCCAAGAGCTGCAGATAGTTTAGGAATTAATGTAAATAGAGTTAGATTTCAAGCCTTAGCTGTTGGTGGAGCCTTAGCTGGTTTAGCTGGAGCCTATTTATCACTTTGCCAAGCTAAAATGTTCAGTGATGAAATGATAGCCGGTAGAGGATTTATAGCAGTTGCTCTTGTTTATTTTGGACACTGGAGTCCTGTTAAAATAATGTGGGGAGCTTTATTATTCTCCTTAGCTCAAAGTTTCCAATTAGCAATACAAGGTCAAGGTATTAACTTCCCTTATGAATTTGCAGTTATGTTACCTTATGTTTTAGTAATATTAACATTAGCATTTTCAAGAGATAAGAAGAAACAAGCCCCGGCTGCTTTAGGTATTCCTTTCGATAGAGAAAAGCGGATATAGCTTTATTTTAGTAGCCATTTGTTTATTCATTTGGCTATTTTTTTGTTAATATATAGTGATTTTTATTATATTTTTGATATAATAGTTGTAAAGAAGACCTAATTAATTAAGAAAAGAGTGTTATTTGTTGCATTATTAATTTTAATAGTGTTTACAGGTTGTAAACGTGTTGTTGGAATCGGTAATAATCCATTTTGTATTGGTATTCTTGAAGGCCATGATGTTTTTTTAGTTAAATCTGGAGTTGGCAAATTTCTTTCTGCAGCTTGTACTGCAATATTGCTAAATGAATTTAATATTTCAAAGTTATATTTACAGGTATTGCTGGTGGCACTTGTGACAATCAAAATATTACAGATTTTGTTATTTCTACTTCCTTAATGTTCCATGATTATGGTTATTTGGGACAAGATGGAATGGTTGATTTGGATTCAGATTTTGTTTCAAAAGTTGTTATTGAAAGTGATAAACAACTTGAAAAGTTAGCTTATGAAGCAGCTGTAAAAGTTGTTGGAAAAGAAAAAGTGTTTGAAGGTTTAGTTGTAACTGGAGATCAATTTGTTGTAAATGAAAAATATGTTGATTATTTGGATAAAGAATTAGGAGCCAAAGCTATTGAAATGGAAGGTACTTCTGTTGCATATGTACCCTCTCAATATAATATACCTACAGTAGTTATAAGATCTTTAAGTGACAAAGCCGATAGTTTAGCTCATGAATCCTACGATAATTGATATATGATTGTAGCTGATAACTCTGGTAAAATTGTTGTATAATTGATGAAAAGTCTATAATAAATATAAAAAATAATTTACAGGCTACTATATTTTGTAATATGGCAACTTGTAATATTTTAAATAATTATCTTATTATTTTGTCAAAATTTTAAAGTTTTAATAAAGAACTTGTGGTATTATATTAGCAGGAGATTAGAAGAGAAATATGTTTTATAAGAAAATTATCCTTTTTTTCTTTATTCTATTTTTACTTTGTTCTTGCAAATATATAAACAAATTTGATGGTGGTATAATTGAAGGGACTATTGTTAATCCAGATGCAACTCCAGCAGTTGGAATAAATGTTAAAATCGAATATGCAAATGAAAATCATAAGAGTCTTATTACAGAGTCTATTGTAAGTGATGAAAATGGAAAATATCGCATTGAAAATTTAGTTCCAGGTAAATATAAAATTTCTGTTGAAGAAAGCGCACAAATAGAAAAATTTATTCCATGTATGACAAATACTGTATCAACGGTAGGCCTATTTTCCATAGTTAAAAATGGTTCTGCTTGTGGGCGAGTATTATTGGATAATAGTCCTACTAACAATGGTGGACTAACAGTTATAGCTACATCAGGAGATACTAACTATGAAGCAGTAACAAATGATGATGGAATTTTTAATTTTTCTAAATTATCTGCTGATTTTGAATATAGTTTTTATTTGAAGATAAATTACCCTCTTTATAATTTAAGAAAAGATGGTGAAATTTATAAAGTAGAAGCTAATAAGGCCCTTAATATTGGTAATTTTGATTTTAGTTCAGCAACATTTTTTTCTATTTATGCAAGTGATGATAATATTTCTTTCTCGCATCAGTTAATTTCAAATTCTTTAAATCCTTTTCAAATAAATACCCTCTCAGCACAATCGTTTGATACTTGTGATTATAAACTGAGTGATTATATGTGGGCTATATCCTGTATGACTTTTTACAAAGGAGTCGACTATGGAGTTAGTTTTAAAATAACTTTGCCCATGTTAAATGGTCCGTTTTATAATTACATTGAGGATAATTCTAATAGTTAGATAGTAAATATTTAGTTAGTTCTTTTATATTTCATAAAAGAACTTAATATAGGCCGTTCGCTCATTCCATTCTATCATTCTTGTTTTATTGGTTAATTTTTTTCCTTTATGAATAAAAGGACTAAATTCTAAATTTAGACAATTATGAAAACTACAATTAGAGCAAGGGCCTGTATAATCATACAAAACTTCAAAACATTTTTCCCCTAAGATGTTTTGATTCAAGGCGATATTAAAATTTTTTTTAAAGATATTATTAGCATAAATTATTTTATAAGATTCTGCATCAGTAATTAGAATACCGTTTTGTGTTTCATCCAAAATTAATTCAAATAATTGTGTTTGGTTTAATAGTTGATTATTACTTTCAATATTTTTGCTTGATTGCTTCAAATTTTTATTATTCTCATCATAAACAAAATAACAATTTTTACCTAAACTTTTTGCATAATACAAAGCAATGTCAGCGAGATGAATCAATTCATCAAGATCTCCGGAATCCTTTGGAAATGTAGATATTCCAACTGAACATGATATAGATGCTTCTTGGAATGAAGGTTTTATATTTGAAACTTCAGTACAAATGATATTCCCAATTTCATTGATATCTTTTGTGTTTGTGAGGTTTGGTAAGATTATAACAAATTAATCTCCACCATAGCGACAAATAATATCAGAAGGTTTAAATATTTTTCTAAAAACATTAGATACTTGAATAAGAATTTTATCACCAAATGAGTGTCCATATGTGTCATTTATTTGTTTAAAATTATCAATATCCACAAAGAAAAATCCAATTTTTGTATGGTTATATGTTGCTTCTAGTATAGCTTGATTAGCTAGAAGAGCATGTCCAAACCTATTTACTAAGCCAGAGAGAGGATCTCTTTGAGAACTCCTTATAACTCTTATTTCATTTTCTTTTTCAACCGTAATATCTCTAGAAATAATATAAGCATGCAAAGCATCTTCTTTTTCTTCATAAATACACTTTATGGATGACCAATCAAATTTAGTTATATTTACATAATTTTCAAACATTAATTCTATTACTTGAGGAGTGTAATCTTTTTCTATTACTGTATTTTCTATGTGTTTGATAAATAAAACAGCTTTTTCATTATCAACAAATGGAACATTACTTCCAAAAGTGCCCATAAAAGTTTCATAACTTATTGATTCTGAAATTTGTGGTATTTTTGAAACTACTTGTTCTATTTTTTTTAATGGTTAAATTAACATCTAATATGTAATTAAATTCATTTATTGCAATATCAATTAAATTAGTAAAATTTTTGTTCACAAATACTTCCCATAATTATAATTTTGAATCTGTTAAAATTATAATACTTAATTAATAATATCTCAACAAACCTTTGTTAATTGAACTTATAATATATCAGGTAGTTAGTTAAAAACACCTAAAAAAGCACTATTTCTTGTTAAAATTATTGAATGCTAGTTTTTTTGTGGGTATTTTTTTTAAAAATCAAATTAATTTCTTGATTATACCACATATTGATACTATCGTTTGACAATGAAATATAGAAAATATTTATCCTCAGATAGTGTTTCACTACAAGAGATATTAATTGCTAGAGATTTGAGACAAAACAAACAAAGAGAATATTTAAATCAATATAATTTACCTTTAGTTGTATTTACTCTTAATATTGTTGGACCAATAAAAGTCTTTCCTTTAACAATAAAAACTTTCAAAGAAGGTCTTCGTCTCATCAATGAAGTTTTGTCAGTAAATCAATTCAAAATAATTAAACAACAAGTAAACATTTCAAAATGTGGTTATGAAGCTTATTTTGTGGTAGATGAAAAAGCAATATTAGTAAAACAATATTTATCTCAAATAGAAGAAACCTTTGCTCTAGGGAGATTATTCGATATCGATGTTTTAGATAAGAATGGAGATAAGTTATCTCGGTGTGATGAAAATAATACTTATAGGAAATGTTTGATTTGTGATAAGATTGCTTTTGAATGCAGTCGAAATAGAGGCCATAGTATTGAGGAAATATTAGATAAAGAAATCTCAATGATGTTAGATTATTTTAATGATGAATATGCTATTAAACTTTCTAAACTAAGTTTTAAAGCCTTATGCTTTGAAATAAAAACAACTCCAAAACCGGGTTTAGTAGATCTAAATAATAATGGTTCTCACAGTGATATGGATGCTGATTTGTTTATAAAAAGCGCCACTTCTTTACTCCCATTTTTCAAAGAGTTTGTTTATTTAGGTATTAACAATAGTGAATTAGCCCAATGTGATATTTTTGATGATTTAAGAGCTCTTGGTATTAAAGCTGAGAGAGCTATGTACAAAGCAACAAATAATATAAACACCCATAAAGGGGCTATTTTTATTTTTTCAATTGTATTAGCAACTTTAGGCTGGTTATATGCAAAAAGAATTGATTATTCTCGTGAAGTATTAATTGAGAGCATAAAGAGTTTAACTAAAAATATCTTGCGCGATTTTAAAAATTTTGATAAAAAAAAGAAATTATCAAATGGTGAAAAATTGTATTTAAAATATAATATTTTAGGTATCAGAGGTGAAGCTCTAACTGGATTTTCATCTGTAATCAATAATGCTGTAATTAAGATGGAGTACCATTTAAATAAAGGTTATTCATTAAATGATAGCGGTGTTATAACCTTGTTAGAAATAATATTATTGATTGATGATACAAATCTAATTTCTAGAAGTGATTATAAAACTTTAATACAAGTGAAAGAGAAAATAAATAGATTTATCCTATCCAACTCAAATGATTTTATTCTCTTTGCACATGCCTTGGATAAGGAATTTATTGAATCGAATATCAGTCCTGGTGGTAGTGCAGATTTATTAGCTTTAACTTATTTTATTCATTTTTTTGGCCCTGACGATTACATGTCGGGATAGTTAGATAACATATACAAATAATTAATGTAAAATTTAGAGTAGAAAAAAGTGGCAGTCTCGATTATTATAAAGGTAACTACACCAATAAAAGAGGCCAACCACATGGGAAACGTTACCATACATGAAGATGTTTATGCTAGAGTGAACACAATAATTAATGAATTTTCTAATACCAAGAATTTTACTGGTACCATATATTCAGAATGTGAAGTAAATCATATTAGACCTAGATGTTCAAAATGTGGAAAGCATATGCACATCAATCAAAAACGTATTATTGATTTAAGAAACTCTAGTGATGTATTGCATCTTTATATGAACAGATATGAATATTATGTATACAAGTGTGATATTTGTGGTGAAGTATCAACTGAAAAAATACCAGATAGAGTTCCAGGAAGAATGTATACTAAGGACTATCAAGTCGAAGCTTTAGTTACCTTAAGTGGCTTTGGTAGTACATTAAAAAAGGCTGCTGAACTACTTCACACTAATCAGAAAATGCTTAAAGAAATCCACAAAGCTTATTTAACAAGGAAAGGTGGTGAACTACAACCCAAGCATTCTGATGGCAGCACAAAGTATAGTAACGGCCTCCTTATTGACGAGTTTAAACTTCATGACGATCGCTCCTTTTGCACAATGATATTAGATTATGATACTTCTAAATTACTATACCTTGAACAAGGAAGAGGCAAAGAACAGGTAAGATCAATGAAAAGAGAGATATCTTAGGTCAGATAAGAGATCTTAAGGAACAACTAAATAAGCTCTCTAATATTCGATTAGTCTTGATGTCCAATAAAGAAACATTAGTTCTAAGAGACAAAGTAGCTCATGATAAAAATAAAGCTAAAAGAGATAAATATAAAAACCAATGATTACCAATTCCTACTGATCTTGAATATTATAAAGAGAACTATGTTGAAAGCGTTGAATCTATTTGTACAGCCAATTCTAAAATCAAAATTGTATATGAGCTTGGCGAAGAATTATGGGAAATATTGGATATAAGAAATGATGAAGAAGAGTTAATAAAACAACTAAAATCTTGGATGGAAAAAGCTGCTGTAGCTCATATAAGACAATTAACACTTTTCGTTAAAATGCTAAAAAAAAGATGGAATGGAATCATTAGCCGTAGCAAATACCATGTATCTTCTGGTAAAATTGAAGGGTTGAACTGTTGGATATTAGCCCTAGCATTTACAAATCCTGAGCATTTGGACAATCCCCTGTTCTACACATCGATTTAGGCGTTTCTGACCTAAATGCTCAGGATAATGTTTGTGTAACTATAGTCAGTAATGGATACTTAAGGTGACCTACAAGGAGGTTTCTTATGTACAATGAATTTGATGATGTAGTTTCCAAAGTGTCAGAACTGTTACTAGCTAAGCATTCATCCAAGCAACCCTTTGCTGTTTTTCAAAGTGCTTCAGCAACACTCAAGAAGGAGCTTGCAGAAAAACAACTTGACTATTCATTTGAAAATGCTACTGAATGGCTAAGGGAGGGACAGAAATATTGGAGCCAGACGTCTTTCCTCAGGAATAGAAGAACTGTTTTCTTGATTGAGGAATGTTTTAAAAACCAAACAATTACAACTTGGACTTTTGAGTTTGAAAAGAAGACGCGATTTCAACGTCTTCCCGATTGGGCCAAAACTCTGGTTGAAGAGTATCTAGTTCAGTTTACACATCCAGGATTGAAACCTAAATCAATCGAAGAAGAAAAAAGGACTATTACAAATTTCCTCACTTTTATTGCATCGCAAATTGATTCCATAGAAGCTCTCACTTACAGACTTCTTGTTAAATACTTTAGGCAGGACAGTCATAAGACCCTTACCACAAAACAGGTCTACAATGTTGCCACTCGTAGATTTCTGTGTTATTTAGAAAATAAGCAACTTCTTTCAGAAGGAATACATCAACTTTTGAAATGGAACAATTTTTTGTATATAATAATCGTCGATGAGTTGCCAGAGGAACAGAGGGCGTTATTTCAATTCTTCATTTACAACAAAGATAAGGACAATAAAAAGAGGAATGAAAAAAACTTTTTAAATGGAATGGAAATTCTTAATTCCTATCTAATAGAAAATCACTATGAAAGGACCACATGTTCAGTGACAATAGAGGTAACCACTCTTTTGCATCAATTTATGCGAGTAAATGATCTTACATATTCTCCTCAAATGGCCGATACGTGGTTAGGATTGTTCAAAGAAAAAATGCGAAAAGAACAGTTCTGGACTTTTAGGAGGTCTCTGAAACTACTACAATCTATAATGCAAACTGGCTATGTAGGAATAGACCATTTCATATACACCCCTTCCGTAATGGAAGGAGTTCCCAGTTGGTGCAGGAATTTAGTTAAAAATTATATAGCAGAGAGAACTCGTGAGGAAAAAAGTTCTTCGACCATCAAAGGGGACCTATATGCATGTATTCGTTTTCTGCAATTTTTGGATAGAAATGGCGTTTCAATGATTAAAGATCTTACTCCACAGATTATAATGGAATTTTCTCTCCAAGATATCCATAAAACTCCTTCTGCTAAGAATTGCTTCAATGGAAAGATTCGTAACTTTCTTCACTTTTTAGCTAATCAAAAGCTAATTCCCAGGTCATCAGTTTTAGCAATGACAAGTAATTGTGCAACGACCGTCAGGATAGTAAAAGTATTGTCACCGGAACAGAAGCAAGTAATCTTATTCTATATAAAGCATAGCGCCACTCCGATGGAGCTGCGTAACGCTGCCATGATATCGCTTGGCCTCAACCTTGGATTAAGGGCTTGTGATATAATAAGTCTCAGGTTCTCTGATATATCATTCCATGAGAAAACAGTTTCCCTAATTCAGCAGAAAACAGGAGTTCCAATTCGTTTACCATTTCCTGTAAGTACCGGCAATTCAATCTATCGGTATATAAAGGAAGGTAGGCCCCAATCAGATTCACCATATGTATTCATCTCACATCAAAAGCGAAACACCCAAAATCGATTAAAATCGTGTTGTGCCTGCAATAAAGCCCTTGAAAATTCCTCCAGAAATTCCGGATGTGAAGTAGTCACTTCTTTTCATATTCTCAGAAAGACATTTGCATCTAATCTTTTGGCTGCTAATAATCCTATTTCCATTATTGCATCTGCATTGGGCCATAGTGGAATAAAGTCAGTTGATCCATATCTTGCAACAAACAAGAGAATGATGGAGTTTTGTCCTATTGGATTGATTGGAATTGAGTTACAGGGAGGACTTTTATGAGAAATTATCAAAGTAATCTAGCTCCATATATCAAGAATTTTGTTGCCCAAAAACAATCGAATGGGTTTATCTATGAATCAGAAGCATTAACACTGATGAGTTTTGACAAGCTATGCTTGGAAAAAAACATCGAGGTTAAGACATTACCAAGGGACCTTGTGATGGAATGGGCGATACAAAAGCCCAAGGAGGGAAAGAATTCTCGCAATTCAAGAGTTTCCTGTGTGCGCCAATTAGCGTTGTATATGCTTTCATTGGGACTCGACGTTTATGTTCCACATCAAAATCCATCAACTTCTGTTTCGGTGCCATATATCCTAAGTTTCCAAGAATTAAATAACCTTTATAATGTAATTGATTCTTATGTTTCCCCTGAACTTCATCTATATCGCTTTTCGTTGGTATATCCTGTCCTTTTCCGTCTATTCTATTGTTGTGGATTAAGACTTGCAGAAGGATGCCACCTTAAACGGTCTTCAGTGGATTTTGATCAAGGATACATTAGAGTGTATGAATCAAAAGGACATAAGGACAGAATTGTACAAATGGCCTGTGATGTTTGTCTTTTATGCAGAAACTATGATAATAAAATGCAACTAATTATTCCTGACCGAGAATGGTTCTTTCCTGGCTTAGATTCAACTAAACATATTAATAAATGTTCAGTCGATGGTAAGTTTGATTATTTTTGGAAACAAACTCAATTTGCATCTACTGTAGATAAGAAACCCACGATTCACTGCTTGCGCCACACTTTTGTTATTAATAAAATGAACCAGTGGATGGAAGAAGAGAGACCGTTACAAGTCATGTTACCCTATCTTAGCAGATACCTTGGTCATATCTCAATTGCAAATACGTGGTATTACTACCATGTCGTAGCTGGTGCATTTGATATAGTTAGCAAACACAACCTTGCACTGACTGATATTATTCCGGAGGTGATTCCTTATGAAAACTAAACCCATTGGAAAACTATTCTTTTCGATGACTTTCGAATACCTGAACATATATCTTCCCGAACAGATGGGATATAGCCCTAAGACCATTCGATCGTATTGCGATGCATTAAGTCTTTTTAGGCAGTTCGTGTCTGAAATATTGAAGGTTTCCATAACCAAATTTTCTTTCTCCCTTTGTAGCCGTGATTGCATCTACTCATTTATGGCATTTTTAAAAGAAAGAGGAAATGCTTCAAGCACTCAAAACCAACGTCTGGCTGCTTTGAAATCTTACATTTGGTTTGCAGCAGACAAGGATATTTCCTTGCAATCTATTGCGTTGGATGCCAAGCGTATTCATTCTTTTAAAGTTAAAAAGAAGAAACTGGAAGTACTCAGCCATGATGCACTAACTTCTATTTTTGCCCAGCCTAGCAATTCAAAGATGGGTTTACGAGATAGATCCATAATGATTGTTCTTTATGATAGTGCCATTAGACTTGATGAACTGTTAAAATTGAAACTTCTTGATGTCCAGATTAAAGATTCTCCATACTTGAGAATAAATGGAAAAGGAAGCAAGGAAAGGGTTGTTCCTATTTCTCTTAAAACTGCAAGTCATTTACAACAGTATATTGAAGTTTTTCATGGAAAAAGCTCACCAAAAACAGATCTGTTATTTTATACATTTATAAAAGGGAATGTGGGAGCTATGTCTGAATCCAATGTAGAACGTTTTATTAAAAAATATGCGAACAAAGCCAGAGAATCTTGTGAAGAAATACCACAGGATGTATTTCCCCATCTCATACGGAGAACCCGAGCGACAGACCTATACCAAAATGGGGTTGAAATTGAACTTGTTGCCCGACTGTTAGGCCATGTTTCAGTAGAAACGACAAGGAAATACTATGCAAAACCATCATTAAAGATGCTGACCAAAGCCATTAATTCAGTTGATGTTCCGGAATGTGAACAAGAGACTCCACTTTGGGAAGATGGTGAAAAACTAATGGCTAAGATATGTGGGTTACGTTGACGTAAACATTATCCTGAGCATTTAGGTCAGAAACGCCTAAATCGATGTGTAGAACAGGGGATTGTCCAAATGCTCAGGATTTGTAAATGCTAGGGCTAAAATTCGTTATCCTTCTCTTGGGATAACGAATTAAGAATAGAAGAAGACTTGCTTACGGCTTTGCTGACTTTGAATATTTTGCTCTAATAATATGGGATTATACCCACACAAGAAAGCAAACTTCACAGAAAAGAGAAAACTACTATTCTCACCATTCTCCAAAAAAGAAAATACCCAAACATATCACTCAACCAAAGCCAACAATCTTCCAAAAACATCGAGATTGGAGAGGCCTAGAAATTGAAGCTAGAGGGTAAATCCCGACAAGTAATCCACAGGGCCATTTTTTTGAACAAGAGGTTTTGAAAACTTGTTGATAATAAAATCATAAGTAGATTGTGGAACAAATTCATATATTTTATCAAAATCTTTAGTTTCAATACATTTCCTAACTTTACTAGCTGAAATAGCTTCTTTGTCAATTTCTTTTCGGTTTATTATTACAAGTTCAATTTTTGATTGGTTAAGGGCTTTTATTAATTCATTATTATAAGAATTTGTTACCAAGTCGGAGGGTTCTGTTCCAACAAATCTGTGAGTAATATTGAGTAAAGGTACAATTTTATCCATAAAAATTTTAATATCTAATTCACAATTAATAATTGAAGTTTGCTTTTTATCTTTGATAAAATAATTTGGAAAAGTAAGAGGAGATAGAATATAATCTTTTGCACTATGTATAATAATGTTTTTATAGGTTTTTAATCCGTCTTTTACTAGCTTTATCCGCTCCTCTTCTTTAAACATTTTATTTGATCCACTTAAAATGAATACATGCAATAAATCGCATTGCTTAGATGCTGTGTCCATCAAATAAAGATGACCATTTGTAAAAGGATTACAATTTGCAACAATGCATCCAATTTTATTTGTTTTTATATTTGAAGTCTCAAGGTATTTATTTGTATCATTTTTTAAGTTGTTTAAAAAAATATCCAACCCATTCTTCTTATTTTCCATTAGTAATATCTTTTGTGTTTTCTCAATTGTATAAAACCCTAATTGTTGGAACATGCTCTCATTAAAGGGTTTTGTATATATAAAAAGTTTTGTGATCCCTTGTGTGGTTGCAGCATTTACTAATAAAGAAATAATAGAAGAGGATAAACCTTCATTTCTATATTCTTGTGATACTGCAACACATTTGATTATATTTTTATCCAAAGAGCCACTTGCAATAATAAAATTATTTTCATCAACAATATTTACACTATAATCTATTGTTTCATCATATTCTAATTCTTGACCTTTTAAAAAGTCTTTCAATTTTTTTAGAGAATAATTGATAAAAGGAGTTCCAATTTTAATTTGATATGTTGATTTCATTTTACTATTTTTCCTTTTTTGTCACGATATGTATTAATATTGTAAGTCTTATTTAGTAAAAAATAAATTACTATTTATAGATTTTTTTATATTAAGTTGGATAAAAAAAAATTAAATAATAAATAAAAAGGTTTTTTATTGGAATTATAGCAGAATTTATAGCATAATAAATGGTAGGAAAACAGTTCGAGGAAAAATTGTGAATCTTTATGATAAAAAATTAAAAAATTTAATAGTTATAATATTAATTATGGTAACTACTTTTTCAACTCTTTTTGCTACAAAGAGTCCTAAGGCTATTACCTTAGCTGTTTGGAATAAGCCAAATACAGCTATTATAAATGACGATGGAGAGGCTACGGGGTTTGAACCTGAGTTATTTAAATCTTTAGCTCCTTATTTACCAAATTCAGTAGAAATCAAAGTTTACAAAGATAAAGCAACTAGTTTAGAAGCACTAAGGAACAAAGAAGTTGATGCTTTAATGTCGACTCTCTATACCAAAGAAATTGATGAAGAATTTGATTATTCTAATATTATGGTAAGGCATTCTGATTCTATTTTATGCTCGATTGATAAGGATTATGCATATCAAGAATATTCTGTTATGAATAATAAAACAGTTGGGTATTTGAATAGAGGTGATACATTAATTCCTGTATTAAAGTATTTAGAGGAGAAACTAAAAAATCCTAAATTTATGGGGT